>JACCDU010375843.1_pt1 | contig 22361 bp, 4 predicted proteins | sample 7446081 | NCBI WGS metagenome assembly JACCDU01 (sample SAMN15323447, study PRJNA562643) | freshwater metagenome | isolation source: river surface water | place: USA:Blue River Watershed | collected 2017-08-17
ATCCCAAGTGCTGAGCAACCATGGGTTGTAGTAAGCCTCGCGGCCCAACATGGCGCCATCTACAAATTGCAAATGCTCGGCAATTTGGGCGTTGGTGGTGATGCCGCCATTGACCGAAATGATCAGGTGCGGAAAATCTTTTTTCAGTTGATACGCCAACTCGTAGCGCAACGGTGGAATTTCTCGGTTTTGTTTGGGCGACAAACCTTGCAACCACGCATTGCGTGCGTGCACGATGAACACCTCGCACCCTGCCTCGCTGACCTTGCCCACAAAGTCACGCACAAAGCTGTAGCTTTCTTGCTTGTCAATGCCAATGCGGTGCTTGACCGTGACGGGAATGCTGACTGCATCGCGCATGGCCCTCACGCCGTCGGCCACCAAATCGGGCTCGTTCATCAAGCATGCACCAAACGCACCGCGTTGCACGCGGTCGCTGGGGCAACCGCAGTTGAGGTTGATTTCGTCATAGCCCCATTGCTCGCCCAGTTTGGCAGCCAGGGCCAGGTCTTGCGGCTCGCTGCCGCCCAATTGCAAAGCAACCGCGTGTTCTTCTGAGCTGTAACGCAAATGGCGCTGCACATCACCGTGCTTTAAGGCGCCGGTGGTGACCATTTCGGTGTAGAGCAACGTATGTTGCGTGAGCAAGCGATGGAAGAACCGACAGTGCCTGTCGGTCCAATCCATCATGGGGGCCACACTTAAACGGTGACGGTGTGCGAGTTCAAAGGTCAAGCGAAGGAGTATGTTGCAAAAACCCTAAGTTTAGGCCAACCACCACCCTGCCCCAATCGTCACAAGACTGCGTGGGTACTTATCTGCTTATCCACCAATACGTTGGCGCTGCCGTTTTGCCACAACACATAGGTGTGCTGATTCAAACTAACGGTTTGTTGGGTGTTGATCCAACCGCTGTTGTCCAAGGTCACTTGATCGTTGGCGTTGCCGGTGATCACACAGGTTTGATGGTTGTTGGCCAAGACATCGGCCAACTGCACATGGTAGGGGGTGTCATCTGGCTGGGTTTGTAGATCGACCTTCCACGAGGCAAAGGCCAACATGGCTTCTTCTGTATTGAGTAGGGTATTGGTGAACAGCACATCGGCGAGGTCATGCGTTTGACCGTCGGTACTGGTCCATTGCGACACCCATGACAGCAAGTTGCCATTGTCTTGCGTGCTGCCGGCTACCGCCGTGAGGTTGATGGACTGGACGTCAAGATCCATCAGCGAATACAACTCATTGGGAGAGCTCACGCCGTCGACATTGCCATCGACCCAAATCTTCAGGCTGGTAAACACGGCATCTTGCGCATCTATCACGCCGTCTTGGTTGATGTCGTACTGACTTAAGGCGACAAACCCATCAGGCGCTTGGCTGCCGTCAGCCAAGCGGGTGCTGCTGCCAAATAACTCTGTGCTGTTGTTGATGGCGCCGTCTTGATTCAAGTCCAAGGCCAACAGACCGTCGCGTCCGTCGGTCCAACCGGTTTTGCTCAATTGACCCGTACCCTGAATATCAAAGGCAACGCCTTGGTCCATGGAGGTCGTGCGCACACCATCACCATTGAGATCAAGCACCAGAGGTGTTGAGCGAACGATGTAGTCCACAACGATGATCTTGCGTGAGACCAAGTTGGAGAGCGAGGCATCGAGACCGTTGGCCCAAGCATTGGTGAACGTGATGGTTTTTTCAACCCCTGCCGTAAAGATACCCGTACCATCAACCTCAATTTTGAGTACTGCATCGGCTGCATTGGCGTTGCTTTGGCTGAGATTCAAGTAATGGGCTAGGCTGTCAGCCGAGCTGCTGCTGCTCAAATTCTTGCCCGCCAAAATACCAGCAAGGTTGATCATGTCGCCATCTGAAACTATGAAATCTGTCACCGTGTCGGTGCCGGTATCGCCCCTCAACCAAGCGAATGTGTCGCCGCCCCTGACCGAGCCCGCTACCGGGTCGCCGGTGAGCGTGTCGTTGCCACCAAAACCAGCAATGTAATCGTTGCCAGCGGTGCCTGTGATGGCGTTGTTTCCTTTGGTGCCCGAGAGTTGAGCGTCATTGAATTTGAAAACAACTGTTTGTACAGCAGTCGATTTGTTGCCGTTGACATCCTCCACATTGGTTGCAGCTATCGAAAGCGAGGTTGCTAACTGACCAAACGCGGGACCGCCTCCAAGATTAAATTCCAATGGCCGCTTACCCGATATTCCACTGTTGGCATTGCCCAACAAATAAGCAGCTTGAATATTGGTCATGTCCGAGTTGCCCAGCATGTCACTGGTGATTTGAGAAGCAGTACGTGCGCTGTTGTAAACGCGCAAGTCAGACATCATGCCTTCTAAATCACCGTCACCGTAAGCACTGTGCCCCACATAGTTGGTGTTGAAGGCCTTACCAACAACTCCAAAGACAGTGCTCCAATTGGCCCACAGGTCCCCACTCTTGGTACCAGCGACTTCGATGCCATTGATGTAAAGCGCGGGAGTGCCGCTGGAATCTACCGTGGCAGCTAAGTGGAACCAGCGTTGAGTATTGAGCACATTAGCAGCTGTGGCATAAGAACCACTGTAATCATTGCCTCCATGTTCGTTACTGTATCCAAGACCCAGAGTCCCATCTTCAAGATAGAAAAGCCTCAAGTTGCTTTTGCCACCACCACCGATACTCAAATCGACAAACCGCGGTACTTTCCCGGCGCTAAAAGAGGTGATGAAAACCCAAGTTTCAATCGTGATGTTATTCACCACAGTAATTGAATCTGGAATGATGGCATAGCCGGCGTTGAATGCCAATACAGTTTGATTGGGAGCGAAACTGTAGTTTCGTGTCGGTTCAGTTCCGCCATTCACTAAAAAACTGCTGGCGTATTCGGTGCTACCCAGCGTATGGGCATTTATGGGCGTCACGCTGGCACCGGGACCCCAAGCGCCAGAACTAAGGGTCAAATTGTTGATCGTGACCAGTGATGTCTTGACGGCCTCGCTGAAGTTCAAAACAAACTGATCCCCCTTGATGCCGTCGTTGTCACCATCTAGCGCAACGATGGACTGGGCACTCAAGATCTGCGGGGCAAGTCCATTGTTGATGGCCATGGTGGCCGCAGACTCAGCGCTGGTGTTGCCGCTTTGATCGGTGGCGCTGATAAAGAATTCACGTACACCCGCACTGCTTGCACTTGCCGCATTTCGGTAAGACAAGGATTGCAACAAGGCTGCTGCTTGCACACTGGTCGCCACGAGTGAAGCGCTATTTGAGACAAAGCTGAATGCTCCGCCGGCATAGGTCCAAGACCATGTGAAGCCCCCTACCGTGCTGGTGCCTGAGTTACCCGCCAAAGGCGAGGCATCTACGCCATTGATCACCAGTTTCTCGTTGGTGCCATCGCGCACGCCACTGACACGAAGTTGCAGTTTGCTCACGCCGTTGAGTTCCGTCACGCTGGCCGGACTGGCATCGTTGTCAAGCGAGGTGGCAGTTGCAGGCGTGGTGATGTTGTTGGCTGCGCGGTTGGTGTTGACGCCATCGAGTTTCACCACAGGTGCCAGATAGTCAACCACCACCGTTTCAATGGCCGTTGTACTGACGTTCGCAGCCGCATCTGCATGGGCAAAAGTAAAAGTTCGATTGCCTTGGGTGGCGTTGCCACTGGTTTGAAACTGCAACGCCTTTTCAATGGTTTGAATGTCTGCCGCTGCAAATGCGCCACCGGCGGTCTTTGTCAGCGTCAACACCTTACCCGTGCTGTAGCTCCAATCTATGCCCGACACCCCACCAATCGTGAGGTTGGTACCACTTGTCGCCACGGTGTTGAGCGTTTTTGTGACTGTGCCAAACAATAATTTATCGTTGGTGGTGTCGGCCACACCACCCACCGCGATCGTTATTGTCGTGATGTCCGTATCCAATGTGAGACCCATGTTGGCAGCAAGCGTCTTACCGGTGTCTGCAAGGCTTGGACCGTAGTAGATCGTTTCATTGGCATCCACGGCATCACCGCTGATCAAATCGATCGCGTTTGGCACCACAGTATCGACTGTGACCGTTGCAGTGGCAGTGTCGGTGGTGTTGACGTTGCCCGCTGCATCTGTATGGCTAAATGTAAATGTTCGATTGCCTTGCGTTGCGCCAACACTGGTTTGAAACTGCAGCGCCTTTTCAATGGCTTGTACTTGTGGGGCAGTGAATGCGCCGCCGCCGTTCTTGGTCAGCGTTAACACCTTGCTTGCGCTGTAGCTCCAATCCACGCCCGAGACTGTGCCAATGGTTTGCAATTGACCATTGACAGGCAATGTATTGAGTGACTGCGAGACAGTGCCAAACAATAACTTGTCGTTGACAGTGTCGACCAAGCCACCTACTGCCACTGTGATGCTTGTGATATCGGTGTCTGTGGGTTGGGCCATGTTGGCTGCAATCACTTTGCCAGACACATGATTGACACCAAATGAACTTGACTCGGTTGCATCCACAGGGGCACCCGCTTTCAAATCGACGGCGCTCAGGATGGTATCGACTGTCACAGTTTCAGTCACACTGCTACCGACGTTACCCGCCAAGTCGGTGTGCGCGAACGCAAAGGTTCGAACACCTTGTGTCGTAGCAGCAATGGTCGTGAAGGCAATCGCACTTTCGATTTTTTGAACATCGGAAGCTGAAAAAGCACCACCCACATTTTTAGTCAGGGTCAGTACATTGGCGGCGCTATAGCTCCAATCCACACCTGTCACAGTCCCAATGGTTTGGTTGGTGCCGCTGCTGGCGACCCCATTCAGACTTTGCGTGATGGTGCCAAACAACAATTTGTCATTGACGGAGTTCAGTGCAGCACCACCCACAGTCAGCGTGATGACGGCAATGTCAGACTCACTGGCCGTCCCCATGTTGGCTGCAATGGCTTTGCCGGCTGCCACATGGCTTTTGTTGAAATAGGTTGCTTCGGAGCTTTGCGTACCAGCAAGGGCTGTGTTGATGTCCCACCCAACTGGCGCCACATTGTCAAAGGTGAATGTGAGCGTATTGGCTTGACCCAAATAGCCCTGACTGCTCACCTGCCGAACAGAGACCGTGTGCTGCCCCTGGGTACTGGGTGCTGTATAGATTGCAGAGTAAGCACCACTGTCAACACTGAATTGCCGCGTGGCGCCGGCTGAAGCCGCTCCAAAAGTCAATGCAATGTTGTTGCTGACGGCATCTGCATTGTTTCGACCGCTATCTGTGACCAAAGCAATGCTCAGCTGTGCGAGACCGTGAAAATCTATCAAGGCCTGCAACTCACTCAGACTATCAACTTTGTTAGCGGTCGATTGCGCTGCAATGCTGCCACGAATACCTGCCAAGTTAGCGCTGGTGACATTGCTCAGGCCAATCGCAGAGAAGTCTGCCGCTACCAGTGCGTTTGAAGCTGACAGATTGCCCACCGAGTCTTGGATGGCGTTGGTGACAGACGCTAAGTAATTGATCTCAGCCACGCGATCTACGGCAATGTTGGCTTGCCGATCTAACACATTGTTCAGCAATGCCAAATTGGTTGCTGTCGTGGCGGCATTACCTAAGACAACACCCAGTTTATTGAATTGCACCACAGTCAATGCTGTGCCCGCATTGGCATTGCCATCGGACAAAACGAAGGCCGCGTTGTAGGCATCGATCACTGCTTGGATACCAGCAGCGTCACTGACCGCAGCACGATCAACCGAAGCAGTTGCCAGCGCATCGTTGATCGACGCTAGGTTGTTGGCGTCAATGCTTGTCACGCCGATATTGGCGTAGTCGCGCAGAGTGGGGACCGTACCTTGGTAAGCAAAGGCACCCGTGATGGGTTGGGAACTGGTGTTGTCTGCAGCGAAATTGCTGATGGTCGTCAACGCAGTTTGTGCGGCCGAGTTCACCCCTAAATTCACCACATATTGCAAAGCAGGTAGCGTGTTGACACTCGAACCGTTGTCTGGCGTGTTGGCAATCGCAGACAACACATCGACCAGGTTGTTGTCGGTCACGCCTGTGATGCCCAAGGCTTCTAGCTGGGCCTTGGTCACGGCAGTCGCGCCTGACACTGTGCCATTCGCAGTCAACATGACAGCGTTAACAGCATTGGCCAGCGCTTGCAACTCAGGCACTGTATCAACTGCTGCGGTTGTGAAGGCATCGACCACACTGCTCAGCAATGAGGCTTTGTAACTTGGAGGGACAGTGGGTGCCCCCACAGAAGCGATGTTGACCCCAGTCACACCCAAAGCTTCAAACTGCGATGCCGTCACAGCCGTACCCACATTTTGACCACCATCCGCTAGGGCCAGCACACCTTTGTAAGCATCCACAATGCCTTGCACTTTGGCGATCGTGTCTGCTTGTTGGTCGGTAACGGCCGCCGAATTCAATGCGCTGTTCACAGCGCTGAGATTGCTGACATCGACTCCGATGACACCCGCGCGTGCGTAAGTGGCTGTTGTCAATAAACCTGCGGTGTTGTTTAAGGCAGCGTCTGCTAACGTTGCCAGCGCAATGGCATTGGTTTCCACCACCACGGTGTTGGTACCTCCGACCACGGCAGAGGTGATCAAAGAAGCGTCATTGCCAATGGCATCACGTAAAGTGCCGCCACTGAGTGCAAGTGCATTGGCCAAACTGGTAATGCCGCCTGCGCTGTCGGTATCTCCCAAGACAATGGTGTAGTAAAAGACCAAGCTGGTAGTGCCACTGCCACTGTCATATGTCGCTGCTTTGGTGCTGTTGCCCATCACGATGTTGACGGTCGGTCTACCCGTGACCAAGGTGGCCTCACTCATGGTCAGGGTGACTTTGACTTTGTCACCCACGAGCAGGTCTGTCAATTTGCTGTTGTTGTTATTGTCCACACCGCTCATCGCCATGGCGGTAACCGTGGGCACTTGCGTGTCAATGGTGACTGAGGATGCACTCACATCTGCTGCGCCCACATTACCCACTGCATCGGTGTAAGTGGTACGCACCACACTTGCCAAACTAGAATTCAGTGCGATACCCACACGAGGGGTGAACACCGCGGTATAGACGGTTGGGTCGCCTGTCACAGCAAAGCCACTTAACGTGCCAATGGGGTTACCGCCAGTGATTGGTAAAACAATGTCTGCCTGTGTAAAACCTGTGGGCGGCTCTGAAAACGTGAAGGTCAGCAAGGCTGTGTCCCCGGCTTTCAAAGTCGTCACGCCACTGTCTATCAGTAAGGTAGGTGCAACGGTGGCTAAAAGTGCAGTAGCGCTGTTGGCAACCGAGACACCATGGGTGCCACCAATATCGGCTTCTAACTGCGCTGACACGACATAACTTTTTCCAGAAACCAGTTGTGAAGTCCAACTGTTGTTGTTTGCCAAAGTCCAAATCCGTGTATTGCTATCGACCACTGGCATTGCGGTGGTCAGAATGACAGGTGCGCCTCCACCACTGGGGGTAAAGGTGATTTTTGTGATCTCAATATTGGTCACCAACAAATTATTGATGCTCGAGACTGTTCCTGTCACCGTCAAATTGGATAACTCAGTTGCATTGATGCCGTTGCTAGCGTCTACCCCAACACCACCAAACATCACTGTGGTGGAAGGATCAACAGGGTGGAACGTCCACTCACTGATGTTGACCAAGCCGGTATAGGCCATACCACTTGTGGAAACAAATGCACCTCGATCAATGGTGGCGTAATAGTTTTTACCCAACACCAAATCATTGGCCGGGTTGATCGTGACAGTATTGTCCACAATTGAAATACGTGGATCAATGACTTCAATGGTTTCGAACACTTGCTGCGTACTGCTGTCATACAGCGTGATGGATTTTCCAGCGCGTGCTGTCACGCTATCGCTGAAAAGCAAAACCAAATTGGCAGTTTGCGCAATCGCCCCGGTGGTCTTGCTGGTCACAGTCAAATTGGAGTCATCCACGATGACATCTCGGATCGCAGATGAAGTCACCACGTTACCGGCACTGTCGATCAAGCTGACCTTGACTTTGTGTAGGCCTGGCACAAGGGGTGTGTTAGCGGTGTTGTCAAAACTCCAAGCGCCATTGACAACGGTGGTGTAGTTGATGATGCCGTCAATGCTCAGCGCCACATTCGCCCCATCAGACGCCGTGCTGGTGCCGTTGAAAACCAGCACAGCGGAGCTGGTTTTGAAGTCGGTGCTGCTCACGCCGGTATCGGGAGATATGGATGTGAAGTCGATCGATTGACCAGCCACACTGACATCGCCATTACCGTCTGGCAACAAGATGGCCGATGTATCGATGGTGACGGTTTGTTGCGTGGCCGTGCGAATCACCGCAAGGCTGCTGTCTAACAACTGTGTTGTGACCCGATAGACACCATCACTTAACGCAGGGGGATAAACCGCCTGCCAAGTTCCGTTGATGACCGTTGTTGTGAAACTGATGTCAGCACCCAATAGCGGTGTGAGCGTCAACTTGACCACACTGTTGTCTTTTGCAGTGGTTGTTCCGCTGAAGGTGAGCGTGTTGTCGCCTGTGATGAAGTCAGTTGCGCTCACACCTGTGTCAGCGCTGATGCTGATCAAGTCCAAACTCAGTGAGTTGTTGAAAATCTGCTGCAACCGCGATTGCGTATTGGCCAGTGAGCCATCGTCCGCCGTGGCCTGAATGCCAAGCATGAACCCAGCAATGTTGCCGGTGGTCACCCCATTGACACCAATGAGGGTGAAGTCATCGGGCGTCAAGGTATAGGCAGGTAGCACGCCTGCAGATTGGTCTTGAATGGCGTTGACTATCTTGATGAGTTGGTTGATTTCATTGACAGTGTCGACACCCGTGCCACTTTGTGCATCGATCAGATTGTTCAACAACCCTAGCCGCACACTGGCATTGGTCGCTGACTTGATGACAGCCGTGTCAACCCCCATCTTCTCTAACTGGGCAATGCTCAGTGCTTGCCCCATCGTCGCATTGCCTGCCACGCCATCTGCCAAGGCGAACACTGCGTTGTAGGCGTCCACCAAGCTCTGCACTTTGGATGTGCTGTTGACGCGGCTACTGATGACCGCACTGGTAGCTAAGGCATCGTTGATAGAGGCCAAATTGCTATCGGTCACACCATCAACGCCTGCATCTGCATAGGTGCTCTTGGTAGGCGCTATGCCAGACGGGGTTGAAGGTGCGGAAGCTGAATTGCTATCTGCATAAATTTCAATGGTTTGCAATGCAGCCCTTGCCGCGTTGACAACGGTAGACACCAGGTTCTGAAGCTCATACAACTCGTCATACAAAGCGCCAGTGGTCGGTATGTTGTTGAGTGTTTTCAATACCAGAGGAAAGTTATCTGTTGTGAGGCCGGTGATGGTCAACAACTGCAACTGGGCCATGGTCAAGTCTGTGCCACCTGATGCAGCGCGTATCACAGCTTCTACCGCGTCTGCCAACGCTTGTATCTTGACAGTGGTGTTGACGTCCGACGCGTTCTTGACGTCCATCACATCGCCTAGCAAGCTGTATTTGGAGGCACTGTCCACACCAGCGATGCCAATGAGCGCATATTCTGAGCGCATGTTGGCTGGGTTATTGATGTTATCGAGCCCATCGGAAACGTTCAACACATTCAAATAAGCATTGACCACGTCTTGTGTATTGCTGATACTGCCTACCCGAGCACCGTCCACAGCGTCGGTTGCCAATGCACTGTTGATCGCGGCCAAGTTGTCTGCTGTCACCCCCACCACACCCGCATTTACATAATCTTGAACTGCAGGGACAACGCCGCTTGAAACTCGGGCATCTGTGTTGCTTTCTGCATAGGTTTGAATCACCAGCAAGGCTGACTGCGCTTGGTTGACTGTGTTGGTGACCAAATTTTGTAACCTACTGAGGCTATCGACACCCGTTCCTTCATCTGCCGAGTTGCCGATGGCTTTCAAAACCACAGACCAATTGTCAAGAGTGACACCTGTGATACCTAAACTGGTTAACTGCGATTGGGTTAAACCAGCCACTTCCTTGGCGGCATTCATCACATTGATCACAGCATCTAGCAGCGTTTGTATTTCACTCACGGTGTCTATGTCAGCGAATGCTTTGCGATCAATCACATCACCCAACAAACTGGTCCGTGTGACGCTGGTAGACGCTGCAGGATCGATGCCTGTTAACCCTAAGAGCGTGTATTGCGATGCGGTTGGTTTGACAACACCTGGCGTTTCCAATCCGTTTGCTGCACGAATGACCAAGGTATAAGCATCGACCAGCGCTTGTACTTCGAGCGTTGAGTTGACACTGGCTTCGTTGACTGAGCTGGTAGCGAGTGCGTCATTGATCAACGCTAAATTTGCGACGGATACCCCGCGCACACCTGCATCAGCATAGTCAGTTGTTGTGGGCGGCACACCACTTGGCACATGGGGCGCCGAGACTGAATTAGCCTGTGCATATTGCGCAATAACATTCAGCGCCGCTTGAATAGAGACCAACTTGTTGGTGATGACATTGCTCAACTCAGCATAGGTGTCGACACCTGACCCGTCGGTTGCGGTGGCTTGAATGGCAACGATCACATCTGCCAATTTATCAGCCGTCACGTTGTCAAAACCTAAGGCGCTGAGCTGCGTCAGCGTGAGAGAGTTGCCCCCTGCAGCTGTGTCCAATAACGCGCCTACATCATTCAACAAACTTTGAATTTCGTACACCGTGTCGATTTCCGCATACACCTTACGATCAATCACGTCATTTAACAAACTAACTTTGTTTGGTGTGCTTGTCGTGATGGGATCTAAACCTGACACACCAATTTGCGTGTATTGGGATGCAGTTGAACCGGTACCGGCTAAGGTGTTGCCAAAACCATCCGCCATGCGAATGATGGACAGATACGCATCTGTCAACGCTTGTAGTTTTGCGGTGGTGTTGACGCTTGCGCCATCGACTGCTTGTGTTGCTAAGGCGTCATTGATGGCGCCCAAATTTCGAACCGTTACCCCATTCACCCCTGTGTTCAAGTAAGTGGTTGTTGAGGGCGGCGTACCGGCATAGCCAGCCGAGGTCGGCGAGAGTGAAACATTGTTTTGCTCTGCAAAATCCACCACGCTTGCGACGGCATTGCTGGCATTGGTTACCGCTGTGTTCACCACTGTTTGCAATTCGGCCAAGGTGTCTACACCCGAGCCGTTGTCGACAGAGTTACTGATAGCGAGATAGACAGCGGGTAGGTTATCGTCGGTCACATTGCCAAAACCCAACAAGCCAAGCTGTGTAGCTGTCAGCCCGTTGGTGCCTTTTGCAGCCGCCATGACTGAAGCGACTGCATCAGCCAATGCCTGCAGTTTGCCCACGGTATCGATGTCGGTTTTGTTTTTGGTGTCAATCACGTCGCCCAGTAAACGTGCGTACGTGCTATCAAGAACGCCCGTGACACCTAAAAGCGCGTATTGCGAAAATCCTGGATTGTTGGCACTTGGGGTGTTGTCAATGCCATCACTCGAGGCCAATAAGCCGTTGTAGGCATTTACCAATACTTGCAATTCGCCCAGCGTATCTACCTCGGCGCTGGCCACGTTGGCACCGGCTAATGCGTTGTTGATGAGCGCCACCTTATCGGCACTCATTCCCGTCACGCCAGCATCTAAGTAGTCTTGCAAAGTAGGTGCTGTGCCAACTGTTTGGGAAGCGTCTGCATTGCTGTCAGCAAAGATTTGTATCAACTGCGATGCTCTTTTGTTGGCATCGGATGCGCCGCCATCTACCACCAAGTTATTGGTGTTGCTGAAAATCGCAGGGCTCGCAATGACTGCGTCATTGCCGGCGACATCTTTCAAGTGTCCGCCATTCAAAGAGAGTGAATTGGCAAACGCGGTCAGACCGCCCACCGTGTCTAAGTCACCGGCCAAGACTGCATATTCAAAGACCAGCGATGTTGTGCCACTGCCACCGACATATGCGAGTGATTTGCTCAATCCACCCAAGTCAATGCTAAAGGTCGGTGAACCGCTGACGGTCACAGACTCATTCAGGCCCAAGGTCACGCGGACTTTGTCTGCCAAATTCAAAGTACCTGGTTTGTCTGCACCAGTTTGACCATTCACACCGCTGATCGTTGCACTGATGACTGTCGGTGCTTGGGTATCAATATTCAAAGTCGGCCAAGTCACACTGGGCGAACTTGCTCCCACATTGCCCACGGCATCTGTGAAACTGGATGGCCTCAGTTGCAAGGCAAGAACACTTGCTTGTGTGACATTGTTGGACGGCGTGAAAACCACTTGTCTGCTCAAGCCTGTGGTTGAGATAAACCCAACTGTCCCATTCTCGACGTTGAAGTCGGCCGCAGTGAGTGAATCGCCAGGATCTTCACTGTAGGTTAAGGTGTAGATTGCTGTTTGCCCAATGCGTAATGCTGTGGTGTCACAGCTCACACTCTCAAGCACCGGCATGACTGAATCCACATACGAATTGGCACTTTGCGCGACCGATTGCGTAGGAGTGCCTGACACCTGACTTTGCAACAACACTTGCACGTTATAGCTTTTGCCAGAGATCAGTTGATCTGTGACCGTGCTGTCATGCGCCCATGTCCAGACACGGGTGGTTGGGTCAATGACGGGCAAACCAGCGTTGGGCACATCGATGGATGACAAGCCATCGGTGCTGACAAACGAAATTTTGCCAATCGCCAAATTGCTCACCACCCCCATGTTGGGGCTCACCACTGTGCCTGTCACGGTGATGTGTGTTAATTCGGTTGAATTGATGCCGTTACTGACGTCCACCCCTGTGCCTAAGAGGGTCACAGACGTTGCAGGATCGACTGGATGAAAAATCCAATCCGTGATGCCGGCAATACCGCCAAATGTCATACCGCTGGTGGAGACAAACGCACCGTTGTCAACCAGCGCGTGATACATGTTAGGTATGACCAAATCCTGCACCGGATTGATAGTGACCACCTTCCCATTGATGCTCACACGGTTTGTGTCTGACACATCAATGGTCTCAAGAACTGTATTGGTGCTTTCGTCGACCAGTGATATCGATTTACCTGCTACGGCTATGACATCGTCGTTAAACACCAACGATAAATTGGCTGTTTGCGCTATGGCACCAGTGGTTTTGCTCAAGACATTGAGATTCGATACCAGCACCACCACTTCTTGCATGGCCGAACTGACTGCTATGTTGCCCGCTGCATCCGTTAGCGATACCTTCACCCGATGAGAGCCACCCGTCAACGTTTGTGCTGTGTTGTCAAAACTCCATGTGCCGTGATTCACAAAGGTGTAATACAACACATCATCTATGTTGACCAACACGTGCGTACCATCCGGTGCATCACTGGTGCCACTCAACACCAACTGCGTAGCGCTGGTTTTGAAATCGGATGTATCTACACCGTTATCAGGGGATATGGCTGTCAACGTGATGGTTTTGTCAACCAAGCTGACCCCACCTGGCCCTGTTGGCGCTAAGCTGCCAGGCGTTGCAATGGTGACAGAACCTTGCGACGCACTGCCTATCACCAATTGATTGGTGTCTAGCAAGTGAACATCAACGGTATAGACACCATCACTTAACGCAACTGAATAAGCTACCTGCCAAGCACCTTGACTAACGCTGCTGGTGAGCACCACCTCATTGGTTGATGCAGCCTTCAATACAACTTGAACGACAGTACCGTCGGCAGCGTTAGAGGTGCCCCTGAAACTGAGCGTGTTGTCGCTCGTGATGAAGTCAGTGGTGTTGTAGCCAGTATCAGAAGTGATTGCAGTGAAAGCAACCGTCAATGCGGGTGTGGGTGTGGGTGTGGGTGTGGGTGTAGGTGTAGGTGTAGGAGAAGGTGTAGGTGTGGGTGTAGGTGGCGTTACTGAACCACCTGAGCCCCCACCGCCTCCGCCACCCATTGCTGCTGCACCCAGGGCCGCCAAACCAATTTGCATTCCGGACATACCACTAGCAGCACCTACTGCCTTAGTGGAAATATCGAGGACTTCTGGCTGTAACTCTTGCCAAAGAACGGTAGTGCTTGAAACACTTTGTTGCGCTTGTGCCAATAAGTCTTGACCGATGAACGATTCATCGTTTGCAAACACCAAACGGAAATCCGGATCTGCCTCGGCAATTTGCGCACCTTCTGGTACCAATATTTTTCGCCCTGATTTAAGGGTGAGCACCAGATCTTTTTTAACGATCTCGATTTTCGAAATGTCCGCTTTGGTCGCGTTCAAAAACAGGGATTTGGGCGTACCTTGGGCGTTTGTTACGTTTTTTGTATCCATATCAACACTGGCCCCAACGTGCGCGCATCAACCATTGGCAATCGATTGAATGGCTCGCGCTGCAGTTTTGGAATAGCAACTCAAATTCACAGGGTCCCTTGGGAAGAATCAGTAATAACAAATTTGTTGAATTTGAAGTTAATGCCATAGAAATGAAGTCTAAAGCACAAATATATTAGTACTTAATAAAATATAGGTTTCTATTTCCGGAATAAATATCCGGGATATATCAAGAAAAGTCGGTGTTAATACAGATCAGCAAAGATAAAAGATAAATATAAGGTAATCATAAATATATATACGATATAAATTTGGTACTGTTTTAATTTCTTAGATTAATATTTAGGTACTATATTACGGGTGGCTAGGCATTTCTTTGACTTGCACACAAAAGCACTCCATTTCACCCGCAACAATTCATGAAATTCGCACAAACCGCCCCCTCCATATGGCCTGGCTATGTGGCTGCCATTGCCAGTTTGGTGCTGAGTCTGCTACTCCTTCTTGCTATTTTGTCTTTTGCCCTGACGCAAGTCGGAAACATCGTCACCCAATACACGCAAGAAATCTTAAGAAATACCTTAGCCGCGAAGCCGAACAAACCCTTCGAGCCGAATAAACCCTCGGTGAACGTAACACCTGCAAGGGTAAGAACCACGCCTGGGACAGCAGAGCCCATCGCCATGGGAGTGCCGTTGCGTCAAATCAAGTTGATTTTTGGCGTCAACTTATCAGACATACCGGCGTCTCAGTTGGCTGAAGTGATCAGCTCAATTCAACAAATACGAATACAAGCACCAGACGACGTTGCATGGCGCATCTGGGCCACCACTTTGGCAAGCGACTCGGTGATGGAGCGTTCAGCATACCGACTGTTGTTGTCTGCACGAAAAAAACTGATCGATCAAGGCATACAAGAAAAACGCATCGAACTGCGGATTGATAAATCAAGCACGTCGCCGCCGGGGTACCAGCAAGGCGAAATCATCATTCACATCGCGCCAGTCCAATTCAGTGCCACAGATGGAGTGAGGCCATGAGTCTTGGCAAGTTGAATGAAATTAATTACTGGCCAGCTTACGTTGATGCGTTGATCAACGTGGTACTGAATCTGCTCTTTTTAGTGGGCGTATTCACGATTGGTCTGGTCACATTAAATGGGCAAGCGTTGATGACTGAACAAAAAGCCACTCAACTCAAAGTCGATTCGCTGTTAACAGCGCAGTCAGATCAAGAACGACAAAAACTGACTGAGCAATTGTGGCGGACGTTGCCTCCGCCTCCGAATGCACAAAATCGGATTGCAATCGCCGAGACGCGTCATGAGAATTCACGCAGCAGTATCAAAGAAATTCGCCTCAATGCAGAGTTAAACGTTTTCAAAAAAGACACCACCGCTGCGGTGTTAACGCAGAAGACAAAAACACAACAGTCCGTTGATGAACTCATTGCATCGCTTGCGCTTGATGGCGATCTCACACGAATTGAATTTGAACTCAATCAATATTCACTCTCGGCTGACTGGGTTTGGCCAAAACCGCTTGATTCATCGAGCGACAAAAAATGGGCGCTCTACGCCATCGCAGATTCCACCAATCCCAGGTTGGCCAGAGAAGCATTTGCGCGACTCGTTTCTGTACGAACTGAATTGATCAAAGCGGGCGCCAAGCCAAGCCAAATTCAGCTGCAGGTCAAGCCTCCTCCCGAATCGGCAACCGTTTTACCAAAAATAGAACGCACGGTTTTTGTGATTGAACGTGCTTTGTGAATACTAAAAATTAGAAAGGTTTAACCATGCCGCACTCATCCTCTCCACCCATCCTGAAAGACGTCATCAAAGAAACGCATATGTCTTTGAGCCAAAGACGCAGGTGGGCTGTACTCGGCCACTGGATCGGCTCACTTCTACCGGTCGGCATCGTGGCGTTCAGTGCGCTGTTTGTTTTTCGTCAAGCAGTCGTCGCATCGATTGCATCGACCCCTCACCCCGAACTGGTCTACGCGATCTTGGGCACTTTTTTGGTGGGTGTTTTATTGACGTGCGTCACTTTGTATCGCTACACCCTTGAGGGCAATTTGTTGTTTCGATGGGGACGAGCACAACCTCACATGAAAAAGCAACTCATTGCACAACTCACCTGGGAAACCTATTTGTTGCCCATGTATCAGATTTTATTGGGCGGTCGCACATTAAACACGGGTACACGTCAGGCTGTTGTTGAGCAGGAAATTGCGGCAGTGAATGATCGCTTCGCGGATCGACTATCGCTTCCCAATTATTTGGCGGGTGCGCTTGTGGGTCTGGGCTTGGTCGGCACATTTGTAGGTTTACTAGGAACGCTAGAAGATTTGGGCAAATTGTTTGGCGCGCTGGTTCAAACCAGCAGCATCAGCACGAACCCAACAGAAATTTTTTCAGACATGGTGCGTCGGCTTCAAGATCCCATGCGAGGTATGGGCACCGCTTTTGTCGCGTCTCTTTACGGCTTGCTGGGTTCTTTGGTACTCGGGTTGCAAATTTTGGCTGTTGGAAAAATTGGCCATCGGTTGATCAATCAAGTGCACGTGTTGGTCAGACGTGCGGAAATCAGTGAGCAAGAGCATCAGCTGTTTGGTGAGCACCGCTCGGCATTGAAAACAACGCCCGACGGATCTTTATCGCAAAGCAATCAACTGTCTGAAATGTATGCATTGCTTCGCTTGCAAAGGGAGCAGAGTCAACACGAAACGGCCCTGTTGCGCAGAGAGGTTCTGAGCGTCATTCAAACCAGTCAAGCGCTGACTGAACAAATTCTTAACAAAGTCACGTCAGCCACGAAAGAAAGCGAAGCAGAGCAAAGTAAACGGTGGGGCGATTTAAGTGCCTTGTTTCGCACCCATTTCGAACAAAACCACCATGAAACACAAATACTACGGCGAGAAATCTATAACGCTACACAAGCCAGTCAGTCGTTGGCTATTTCTGTACGTGAAAGCATCAACGCTGATGATCGGTATCGCCAAAGCGTTCCGCGAACGTCCTATTGGCAAGAAGCTTGGGTGAAGGTGCAAGCCTACCTTCAACGTTCAAACACCGACCACACCTTGAATGAGTTGTCACGCATTTCACGGCAGCAAAGTCAACTGCTGTCTGACATCTCAATCACTTTGCAAAAAATCGAACAGCGCTTTCGTTCTCAAGTAGATGCCTCATTCAACGATGTTGCTTGATCCACATCCCGCCAACAGTCAATCAACTATCTATTTATATGGCCACCTCTGCAAATACACCGCTCAATAGCCCAAACAACCCTGCGACGGGTACAACCAAAGCTAGCGGCAATGAATTGCCGACAAAGCCTGTTCAAGCGAATGGGGCGAATCTTGCATCAAAGAAATCAGCAAGGCTAGAGATCGTTCGCAAAGATATTGCCGTCATAGAAGTTGTGGATACAGACTTCGTGATCACGACAAAATCAGGGCGAAAAATATTGATACGTGATGGTGCATTGAACGCGGTGACGGACGAAGAGTTTTCAGTGACCTTCGCGGATGATGAAGTTGCTTCAGGGAAAGCCTTGTTCAGCGAGTCGCAAACGTCGCTTGTTGAGCCAACACAGCTCAAATGGTCAGATGCAGAATTACCTGATGCATCTGGCTTGGTCGCCCCAGCGGCGGTAAGCACTGGTTTTTCTGGATTGGGCGCAGTGGCTGTAGCCGTCGCAGCGGCGGCTGCAGGTGGAAAGTCGGGTTCTTCAGCGACACCGGACAACGCGGCGCTGGCAGCTGCAGCTTTGAATTCGATTGGCGATTTTGCAAAAGCCAATACCGATTCGCAACCCACAGCGTCTGGCAACTACATTGGCACGCCTCCTGACTTGAAAGCCTTCGAAACCGCTGGCGTCAAGGGCGTCACCGTCTTCAATATCGCTTCCATTCACGATGCACTTGCGACAGCAGCAGTCACAGATGTCAGCGTTAACACACTGGCAAAACTCCAAGCATTGGTAGACGCCTACAACATCATCATCACGCTTGCCAATGGCCAAGTCGATGCAGGAGGCATATTTCCTAACGCTGATCAATACACCCTCCTCGGATTAACTGGCCTTGATTCACAGACTACTCTGCTGCCTCAAAAAATCAAACTGCTCAATGCGGTGATTGATCTTAAAACCCAGCGCGACATTGACACCGTCAAAGAAATTCAAAGTCTAATCGCTGTGGTGACGCAGGTGATGGAAGCTGCAGCGGGTGGTACTGGCTTGACGCAAAGCCAACTCGAACTGCTGGGCCTCAGTGGTCTCACACCTGAAAATTTTGCGCTGGTGCTTAAAGCCATCAATGACTCGCCAGACAACGGCAGTGGGGTGGATTCGTTAGATGCTTTGCAAAAGATTGTGACCGACATTGTGAACACCACGGGTGCACGCAATGCCTTGCAGACGATTGTTGATTTTGCAGAAACGAATGGTGCAACGGCTGTGCCAAGAGCTGTCACGTACCAAACGGCTGGCGTTCTAAAACTGAACGGTATCGCAGTCAGTGAGGCCGATGCTGTTTCATACAACTCCGCGCTGATGACTACCAGTGTGATTGGCAACAGTGTGAATGCATTGTCCAAGCTGCAAAATTTGGTGGATGCGTATCAGAAAGTGTTCACACTTGCCGACGGTACTGCTAACGCAATCACTGGTTCGGGGGCAAGCACTGACCAATATCTGACGCTCACAGATTTAAAACTGTTGGGTGCAGACACTTCTAAGTTTGAAGGCGTAGTCACCGCTGAAAGCAGACGGATTTTGCTCAACGGGATTCTGGACAGACAGTTGCCTGGAGGGGTCAATACGGTACCCAAAATCAATGACTTGATCAAAATCACCAACGCCATACAAGACCAAGTTGGGAATGTTGTCAATGTCAAAAACTTAAAAGCGGCTGACTTTGCTGCGATCGGGGTGCAGGGTGTAACAGACGGCAACCTAGACGCCTTCATTCAAGGTTTACAAAAAATCAGTCCTGATAAAGCCAACTCTATTTCGGCGTTACAAAATTTACTTTACAGCAACCTATCTCTCACTTTCACAGCTATCAGTCAGGACACTGGTGCCAGTACGAGCGACTTTCTTACCACCGAGACCGTTTTAGATTTTCGTGGCAAGAGCAATGCCGCAGATGGTACGAAAATACGTGTCACGCTCTCGCACTCCAACCTAACAGATATCACCATGAATGGTGTCGTCACGGCAGGCGAGTGGATCGTCAATAGCGCCAACTCAAGCACCAATGTTTTAAGCCAAGGCATCTACAAAGTCAGTGCCAACTTGTATGACGGCAATGACAACGCGATACGATCCGCCAAATTCGATCAGTCAGTGACGATAGACACCTATGCAGACTATCTACCAGACGGCCAACCCGATCTCAACTTGAGCGGTAAAACCATCAGCTTTACCGACATATCACCCGACACTGGCGTTCAAAAAGATTTCAAAACAAGCATCCGCAATCTTATTTTCAGCGGCACCAGCACAGCTGCTGTAGACACCAATTTTGGTGTGCGTATTGACAATGGCGCTGTTCACTACCAAAAAATCACTGCTGGCACATCAGCTAACGGCCTCAACGTTTGGGAATTTAACAATACGAAACAAGAGCTGTCGACAGGCAAACACACTGTTGAAGTTTTTTTGACAGATGAAGCGGGTAATCGATTGTCAGGAGGCGGTCAGTCACAGGAAATTTTCATTGACACCACTGGTTTGACTCTGGTCGACAAAACCACTGGGGCCATTGCCGCATCCGCCAATTTGGTGCTGACATTCAACACCGGGGTAAAGGCTGTTGACAGTTTGCATTTCATCACCATTACAAATGAAAAAACTGGCATCAGTCAGTCGATAGCCGTTACGAGTCCGCAGGTTGTCATCAGCAACAAAGATGCAGCCGGGTTTGGCACAACGGTTACGGTCAATCCGAGTAATGACTTGATCGCCAGTGACAACTACCACGCCACGATAGACAGCGGTGCCTTCATCACTGCAACTGGCCTCACTTACGAAGGTTTGTCCTATGGGCAAAATCAAAATGACTGGCTATTCCAAGTCGTCGATCCATCTACGACCGTGAACTTTACAGTTCCCTTTGGCGAGGATGCCGCCAATGGTCTAAGTGCAGTCGAATTGGCAAGTGTCAGCATCACGGGAACCATCTCTAGCACAAACTTACCAGCGGTCAAGAACGCCACCATTAGCAAAATCACGTTCACCAGCACTGACAATCTCAGTACTTTTTCCGTTACCAATGGTCTACCCATTGCGATTGACTTAACTCAAACACAAAATTGGACTCTGGCTAACAACATCAGCTGGACCAGCCAACTCATCAATGGCAAAACCTATCGGGTCACGGCATTGCTTGAAAGCGATATCGGTAACACCCATCAAACCAGCTCGGCCATGAGCTCGGTGGTGTTGATTGACACTGTCGCACCTATCAGCAGCGCGGTGCTTAAGTTAGCGACGGATACGGGTATCAGCGCCACAGACAACATCGCCAGTAACGGTCTGATCGACGTGAGTGGTTTAGAAAACGGTGCGAGCTGGCAGTACAGCCTTGACTCGGGCACGACTTGGGTGACGCCCTCAACGGGTGCAACAAGCTTCACGCTAACTGCAGGGATCTATGCCGCCAATACCTTGAAGGTCAGACAAGTAGATGCAGCAGGTAACGTTCAAACCGTTGGTATGGGCACCAATGCAACTGCGATTGAGGTGGACACCCTCGCACCTACGAGCAGCGCGGTGCTTGCACTCTCGATTGACACTGGCATCAGCTCAAGCGACAACATCACCAACAATGGCTTGGTCAACGTCAGTGGTATTGACGTTGGTGCGAACTGGCAGTACAGCGTTGACTCGGGCTTGACGTGGATCACGCCCTCGCTGGGTGCGACAAGTTTCACGCTAACAACGGGGGTCTATGCCGCCAACACCTTGAAGGTCAGACAAGTTGATGCAGCGGGTAACGTTCAGAGCGTTGGCTTGGGCACCAATGCATCGGCGATTGAGGTAGATACCCTCGCGCCCACCAGTAGCGCGCTGATTAAGTTAGCGACGGACACAGGTACCAGCGACACAGACAACATCACCAGCAACGGTTTGGTCAACGTGAGTGGTATTGACGTTGGTGCGAGCTGGCAGTACAGCGTTGACTCGGGCTTGACTTGGGTCACGCCCTCGCTGGGTGCGTCAAGCTTCACCCTTACAACGGGGGTCTATGCCGCTAACACCTTGAAGATCAGACAAGTTGATGCGGCGGGTAACGCTCAAACCGTTGCCTGGGGTACCAATGCAACGGCGATTGAAGTAGACACCCTCGCACCCACCAGTAGCGCGGTGCTTGCACTTGCGATTGACTCGGGCATCAGCTCAACAGACAACATCACCAACAACGGCATGGTCAACGTCAGTGGTCTAGAAACCGGTGCGAGCTGGCAGTACAGCCTTGACTCAGGGATCACTTGGATCACACCCTCAACGGGTGCAACCAGCTTCACGCTGACAGCGGGGGTCTATGCCGCCAACACTTTGAAGGTCAGACAAATTGATGCAGCGGGTAACGTTCAATCCGCTAATTTGGGCACCAATGCAACGGCGATTGAAGTGGACAGCCTCGCCCCTATCAGCATCGCGCTGATTAAGTTAGCGACAGACACTGGCACCAACTCAACAGACAACATCACCAGCAACGGCTTGGTCAACGTCAGTGGTATTGACGTTGGTGCGAGCTGGCAGTACAGCGTTGACTCGGGCTCGACGTGGGCGACTCCCTCAACGGGTGCAACCAGCTTCACCCTGACAACGGGTGTCTATGCTGCCAACACCTTGAAGGTCAGACAAATTGATGCGGCGGGTAACGTTCAGACCGCTAACTTGGGCACCAATGCAACGGCGATTGAAGTGGACAGCCTCGCACCTACCAGCATCGCTGCGCTTGCACTCGCGGTTGACACTGGCTTGAGCTCAACAGACAACATCACCAGCAACGGCTTGGTCAACGTCAGTGGTCTAGAAACCGGTGCGAGCTGGCAGTACAGCGTTGACTCGGGCTCGACGTGGGCGACTCCCTCAACGGGTGCAACCA
>JACCDU010523237.1_pt1 | contig 22325 bp, 19 predicted proteins | sample 7446081 | NCBI WGS metagenome assembly JACCDU01 (sample SAMN15323447, study PRJNA562643) | freshwater metagenome | isolation source: river surface water | place: USA:Blue River Watershed | collected 2017-08-17
GCAGGCCGCTACCACATCGGGCAGGGCGGCCGATATTTCAGAGCCGAAATCGCGTGTGGCCAGCGAACGCATGAACACGCGCGGTCCCTTGCTCCAGGGGCCGATGGCGTTCATGCGGATGCGGTCGCCCAGCAGGGCGCCACCGCTCTTGCGGCGCGAGGGATCGATCGACACCACGGCCACACGCAAATTGTCGTCCTGGTCCAGGCGCAGACGGCGTACCAGCTCATCGGTCAGGCTGGACTTGCCCGCACCGCCGGTGCCGGTGATGCCGAGCACCGGCACTTTGGTCTTGGCCGCGGCGGCGCGCAGGGCTTCGACCACTTTCGCATCTGCTTTGCCGTTCTCAAGCGCCGTCATCAGCTGGGCCAGTGCGCGCCAGTTCATCTCGCTGTGGCCCTGGATGGCCTCGATCTTCTTGGGAGCCAGTGCCGTGAAGTCCTTGTCGGCGCGCATCACCATCTCGCCGATCATGCCGGCCAGGCCCATCTTCTGGCCGTCTTCGGGGCTGTAGATGCGCACGCCATGCTCGGCCAGCATGCGGATTTCGGCCGGCACGATCACGCCGCCACCGCCGCCAAAGACCTGGATGTTTTCGCCGCCGCGCTGCTTGAGCAGCTCGACCATGTAGGTGAAGTATTCGTTGTGGCCACCCTGGTAGCTGGAGACGGCGATGCCCTGCACGTCCTCCTGCAGGGCGGCGGTCACCACCTCGTCGACCGAGCGGTTGTGGCCCAGGTGGATGACTTCGGCACCCATGCTCTGCAGGATGCGGCGCATGATGCCGATGGCGGCGTCGTGGCCGTCAAACAGGCTGGCGGCGGTGACAAAGCGCACCTTGTTCGTGGGGCGGTATTCGGCCAGGGCCTTGAATTCGGCGGACAAGTCGGTCATGGCGGGTCTCCAGGGCAGTGTTCTGAATCGGCAGAATGTTGATTGACGTTTACGTTAACGTCAACTCAAAACCCGCATCTTAGCGGCTTGCGGCTTGCCTGTCACTGACAGGCCCCATCGAGCCCTTGCGCGCTCGATCTTTGGGTGTCTCTTATGATGCGGGCATGAAGAGGAGCGCGCCATGAGCCGTATCGTTGACCAGGAAAAGAAAAAGGCCCTGTGTGCCCGGCTGGCCCGTATCGAAGGCCAGTTGCGCGGCTTGCAGAAGCTCATCCAGGAGGATGCCGACTGCGAAAAGATCGCCCAGCAGATGGCGGCCGCGCGCAAGGCGCTGGACAAGTCGTTTTTTTCGATGGTGGGTTGCATGATCGAGCAGGGTGACCAGTCGGCCGACCATGTCGCCGAGATGCTGACCAAATTCGCTTGATGCCTCTGCCATGAACCCGATCCAGCTGTTTGACCCGGCTTCGAGCACCTACACCTACATTCTGGTCGACGAGACCAGTCGCGAAGCGGTGATCATTGATCCGGTGGACGAGCAGCTCCAGCGTGACCTGCAAGTGCTGCGTGAGCAGGGCCTCAAACTGTTGTGGGCGCTCGAAACCCATGCCCACGCGGACCACATCACCAGTGCCGGGCTGCTGGCCGAGCATGCCGGTGCCCGCACGGCAGCGCCCGAGGGGTGCCAGATCGGCACGGCGGCGGTTCAGCTCGCCGATGGCCAGGTGCTGGCGTTTGGTGGCCAGCAGCTGCGTTGCCTGCACACGCCTGGCCACACCGCCGGCAGCATGAGCTTCTATTGGGAAGCGACCGGGCCCAGCGGGCCTGTACGCCATGTCTTTACCGGCGATACGCTGCTGATCAACGGCTGTGGCCGCACCGATTTCCAGTCGGGCAGTGCCGAGGCCCTCTACCGCAGCCTCACGCAGGTGCTGTTTGCCTTGCCCAATGACACCACCGTCTGGCCCGGCCACGATTACCAGGGCCGCACCCATTCGAGCATCGGCCATGAAAAGCAAGGCAATGCCCGTGTGGCCAGCAAGACCCTGAACGAATTTGTCGAGACCATGAACCAGCTGAACCTGCCCAAACCCAAACGCATCGACGAGGCCGTGCCGGCCAACCTGACATCGGGTCTGCGCCACGATGCGGGTGGCGACGCGCTCCTGACTGTGAAGCCCGCGCAGGGCTATGCCGGTGACGTCAGTCCCCAGCTGGCCTGGGCCTGGGTGCAGGCTGGCGAGGCGGTGCTGGTGGATGTGCGCACCGATGCCGAGCGTGCCTGGGTCGGGTTTGTACCCGGTGCCGAGGCGCTGGCCTGGAAGCAGTGGCCCGGCATGGCCATGAACCCCGGGTTTGACGCCGGCATACAAGCGCTGGGTGGCGGTGGCAAGAAGCTGGTGCTGCTGTGCCGCAGCGGTGTGCGTTCGGTGGCCGCAGCCCAGCGCGCCACCGAGCTGGGCCTGCAGGCCTACAACATCCTCGAAGGCTTTGAGGGCGATCCGGATGCCAACGCCCAGCGTGGCAAGGTGGGTGGCTGGCGCTTCCACGGCTTGCCCTGGCGACAAAGCTGACCGGCGCTGTTGCTTGGACATCGGCCCAGGCTTTGGAGGCCAGATGGAGTCGCATATTTTGTCTAGGACAGTCGCCGGGGTGACCGTCAGACCCCTGAAAGAGGCTTCTGATAGTCATCCTTCAGTGAAAACCCGGTAGCGTGAACCCCGGACTTGCTGGACATTCCATTTTCCTCATCTTTGTTTGTTTAATGGAGTTGTTCATGCAAGACAAGAAAACCGTGACCAATCGTCGGGGCATGCTCAAGGGTGCCGCTGTTGCTGCGGGTGCCATCTCGGCGCCCATGATTGCTACCGCGCAGACAACCACCACGCTGCGTCTGCAGAGCACCTGGCCGGCCAAGGACATCTTCCACGAGTACGCCAACGACTTTGCCAAGAAGGTCAACGACATGGCCAGCGGCAAGCTCAAGATCGAGGTGCTGCCTGCAGGCGCCGTGGTGCCGGCTTTCCAGCTGCTCGATGCCGTGAACAAAGGCACCCTCGATGCCGGTCATGGCGTGGTGGCTTACCATTACGGCAAGAACTCGGCCCTGGCCCTGTGGGGTTCCGGTCCGGCTTTCGGCATGGATCCGAACATGGTGCTGGCCTGGCACAACCACGGTGGTGGCAAGGCGCTGCTCGATGAAATCTATGCCAGCCTGAGCATGGACGTGGTGTCTTACCTCTACGGTCCCATGCCCTCACAGCCCTTTGGCTGGTTCAAGAAGCCCATTGCCAAAGTGGAAGACCTCAAGGGCATTAAGTTCCGCACCGTGGGTCTGGCCGTTGACATGTATACCGATATGGGCGCCGCTGTGAACCCGCTGCCGGGTGGCGAAATCGTTCCGGCCTTGGATCGCGGCCTGATCGATGGCGCCGAGTTCAACAACGCCTCATCCGACCGTGTGCTGGGCTTCCCCGATGTGGTCAAGAACTGCATGCTGCAGAGCTTCCACCAGAGCGGTGAACAGTTCGAAATCCTGTTCAACAAGACCAAACTCAATGCCTTGCCGGCCGAGCTGAAGGCCATCATTGACTACGCTGTGCAGGCGTCCAGTGCCGCCATGAGCTGGAAAGCCATTGAGCGCAACTCCAAGGACTACGAAGAGCTCAAGAAGCAAGGCGTCAAGTTCTACAAGACACCTGATTCGATCCTGCGTGCGCAGCTGGCCTCCTGGGACAAGATCATTGAGAAGAAGAGCGCTGAAAATGCGCTGTTCAAGAAGGTCCTCGATTCACAGCGTGCCTTTGCTCAGCGTGCTGGCCAATGGCAGAACGACTACATGGTCGACTTCAAAATGGCTTACAACCATTACTTCAAGGCCAAAGGCAAGAAGGCCTAATCCAAGTCGGATCGTCTGAATGGAGGGGGCGCCCGGCGTCCCCTCTTTTTTTGTAGGAAGTTGCAATGCAAAAAATACTGTTGACGGTGGACCGGATGTCCACCTGGTTCGGCAAGCTGGCGGCCTGGGCAGCGGTGGCGCTGACCGTGCTGATCAGCTGGGAGGTTTTCTCACGTTATGTGCTCAACAAGCCGCACGCCTGGGTGCTTGACGCCCAGATCATGATGTACGGCACGCTGTTCATGATGGCAGGTGCTTATACGCTGGCCAAGAATGGTCATGTGCGCGGCGATGTGCTTTATGGTTTTTTCCAGCCACGCACGCAGGCCACCATTGATCTGGTGCTCTACATCGTGTTTTTCCTGCCTGGCATCGTAGCCCTGACCTGGGCCGGCTGGGATTTCGCCAATGCCTCGTTGGCCATCCGGGAACAGACCTTCAACGCCGACCCCCTGCCGGTCTACCCCTTCAAGTTTGTTGTGCCGATTGCAGGTTTCCTGCTGTTGCTTCAGGGTGTAGTTGAAATCGTGCGCTGCGTCATCTGCCTGCAGACGGGTGAGTGGCCTTCGCGTGAAGAAGACGTGGAAGAGGTGGATGTCGACAAGCTCAAGCAAATGGTGCAGGTCAAGGACAGCGACATCGAGGCGCTGGACCAGTATGTGACCCGCAAGGGAGGTGCCGCATGAAAATCCGCAAGGAACTCTGGTTCGGTTTCATCCTGATGGGCATCATCGGGCTGGCTGCCCTGGCCATGGTGCTCAGCGTAGACAAGATGACCAATGGTCACTACGGTCTGCTCATGCTCTCGCTGGTGGTGGTGGCCATCATGCTGGGCTTCCCAACCGCCTTCACCTTGATGGGCATGGGCATGCTGTTCACCTTTTTCGCTTATCACTCGGGTGATCAGTCGGCGACGGGGGCGATCAGGCAAACCCTGGATCTTATGGTCCAGCGTGCGTTCTCGGTCATGGGCAATGATGTGCTCATTTCCATCCCGCTGTTTGTGTTCATGGGTTACCTGGTCGAACGGGCTAACCTGATCGACAAGCTGTTCCGCAGCCTGCATTTGGCTTTGGCGCGCGTGCCCGGTTCTCTGGCGGTCGCCACTCTGGTGACATGCGCGGTGTTTGCGACTGCCACTGGCATCGTTGGCGCTGTCGTCACGCTCATGGGCTTGCTGGCACTGCCCCAGATGCTCAAGGCGGGTTACGACGTGCGTGTGTCCGCTGGCACCATCACCGCCGGCGGATGCCTGGGCATCCTGATCCCGCCGAGCGTGCTTCTGATTGTCTATGGCGCCACGGCAGGTGTGTCGGTGGTGCAGCTGTATGCCGGGGCTTTCTTTCCGGGCTTGATGCTCGCCGGTCTGTACATTCTCTATGTCGTCATCCTCGCCAAAATCAAGCCCGAGCTGGCGCCGCCGCTGAGCGCTGAACAAAGGGTGGTGCCCTTGCCTGCTTCACTTCTGAGCATCGGTGCCGAGCCGGCCAAGCGTGCCTTGACAGGTCTGATCGCTGCCCTCAAGGGGCAACGCAATGCAGGCGTATCCACCCGTTACCTGCTCGGTCAACTGGCCATCGTGCTGGCCCCCGCGCTGCTGTTCGCGTTCGTCGCGCTCACCAGCTACCAGAGCGTCACAAGCGTGGTCCCTGTGGATGAGGTCAGTGAGCTGCAAGCGATGGGTGCCGGTGAAGAAGCCGAAGATGCGCAGGAGGAAGAAGACGGTCTGGCCGTGCCCGAGGGCGCTGAGGACAAAAAGGATGAGCTCGCCACACCGCCTGGCAGTTCGGACAGTCCCCCTCAGGCGGCCTCTTCTGAGCCCTCAGCGCCCGTTGCGGCGAACAGCAGCACCGACAAGGGCGCGCCTGCTGCCACGTCGCAGCCTGCCCCGACCGGTTACTGGATCGGGCTGGGCATCGGCGCTGCGGCACTGCTCGCCTTCTATGCGGTACTGAGCTATGCCCGTCTGGAGGTCTTCAAGATGCTCCTTTCGAGTTTCTTCCCACTGCTGGTGCTGATCCTGGCGGTGCTGGGCTCGATCGTCTTCGGTCTGGCCACGCCGACCGAGGCGGCGGCCGTGGGCGCTCTCGGAGGCTTTTTGCTCGCGATCGCCTACAGGCAGCTGACCTTCAATGTGGTCAAGGAGTCGGTGTTCCTCACGGCGAAGACCAGCGCCATGGTGTGCTGGCTTTTTGTGGGCTCGGCGATCTTCTCGGCCGCCTTTGCGCTGCTGGGTGGCCAGGAGCTGGTCGAGCAGTGGGTGCTGGGCATGAACCTCACCAAGACCGAGTTCCTGATCCTGAGCCAGGTGATCATCTTCATTCTGGGCTGGCCGTTGGAGTGGACCGAGATCATTGTGATCTTCATGCCGATCTTCATTCCGCTGCTCGACAACTTCGGTGTGGATCCGCTGTTCTTTGGCCTGCTGGTCGCGCTCAATCTACAGACGGCCTTTCTGAGCCCGCCGGTGGCCATGAGCGCCTTCTACCTCAAGGGCGTGAGTCCGCCGCATGTCACGCTCAACCAGATCTTTGCCGGCATGATCCCCTTCATGGGCATTCAGATCGTGGCCATCGTGCTGCTGTACATCTGGCCGCAGATCGGTCTGTGGCTGCCGCAGGTGCTCTACAAGTAATCATGTAGTGCGGAACCTGCGCCGCAGGTTCGAGGTGTGATGGGCTGCGGTCGTCAAGACAGCAGCCCATTTTTTTGGCATGACACTTGCAGCTGTTGCCCAAGAGACAGCTGACGCACCTTCATGGGGAATGTCCCGAGACGGAGTAACGGCTTTTTGCTCTTATATTGAAAGCGTAGCCTGAATGGCTTTGCTCTCAGGCCCTTGCATCTGACAGGAGATTTTTATGCAACGTCGCTCCCTTTTCGCCCTGGCTGCCCTGACGGCTGCTTTGCTTGCCCCCATGGGCGTTCATGCCCAGGCGGGCAAGACCCTCAAGGTCGTGCCGCACGCCAACATCACCATCCTCGACCCGATCTGGACCACGGCTTTTGTGACCCGCAACCACGGTTACATGATTTACGACACGCTGTTTGGCACCGATCTGGCTGGAAAGGTCAAGCCGCAGATGGTGGACAAGTGGAACGTCAGCAAGGACAACCTGACCTGGACCTTCACGCTGCGTGACGGCCTGGAGTTTCACGACGGCAAGCCGGTGACCAGCGAAGACGTGGTGGCCTCGCTCAAGCGCTGGGCCAGCCGCGACAGCTTTGGCGGCGTCATGGCCCGCAGTGTCGAGAGCTACGCCACGCCCGATGCCAAAACCTTCGTCATCAAACTCAACAAGCCTTTTGGCGTGATGCTCGATGCCCTGGGCAAGCCGTCATCGAACGTGCCCTTCATCATGCCGGCGCGCATCGCCGCCACGCCCGGCAGCGAGCAGATCAAGGAACACATCGGTTCGGGCCCCTACAAGTTCGTGCCCGGCGAATACAAGCCGGGCGAGCGCCTGGTCTATGTGAAAAACGAGAAATACAAGCCCCGCAGCGAAGCGCCTGATGGCACCACCGGCGGCAAGAACGTCTACCTGGATCGGGTGGAGTGGGTCATCATCCGCGACCCGCAGACCCAGTTCAATGCGCTTGTGGCCGGCGAGGTCGACATCGTCGAGCAGCCCACTTTTGAGCAGTACGCTTCGCTCAAGGCCCAGAAAGACGTGCAGATCGTGGATGCGCAGCCGGCCGGTCTGCAGTACATCTTCCGCTTCAACCACCTGCATGCGCCCTTCAACAACGTGAAGATTCGCCAGGCCGCCATGGTCGCGCTGGGCCAGGAGGCCCACCTCAAAACCCAGGTCGGCGCACCCGGCATGTTCACCTTCTGCAAGAGCATGTACCCCTGCGGCACGCCGCTGGCCAGCGACAAGACCGGGATCTACACCGGTACGGCCGATCCCAAGAAGGCCGCCCAGATGCTCAAGGATGCCGGCTACGACGGCACACCTGTGGTGCTCATGCGCCCGACCGACCTGGCCGCCATCGCCAAGCTGCCGCTGGTGGCCAAGCAGCAGCTCGAAGCCGCCGGTTTCAAGGTCGACATGCAGCAGATGGACTGGGCCACCCTGGTGGCGCGCCGCGCCAAGAAGGATGCCCCGGCCCAGGGCGGCTGGAACGCCTTCATGACCGCCTGGACTGCTGGCGACATCCTCAACCCGCTGACCATGTCGATGATGAACGCCGCTGGCGACAAGGGCTGGTTCGGCTGGCAGGACGACAAGGAGATCGAAGACCTCAAGGTCAAGTTCGCCCAGTCCACCACCGAAGCCCAGAAAAAGCAGATCGCAGAGCAGATCCAGCTGCGTGCGATGGAAACCGCCACCCATGTGCCGCTGGGCCAGTACTTCAATCCGGCCGCGCTGCGCAAGAACATCTCGGGCCTGGTCCCCGGTGGTGCGCAGGTGTACTGGAACATCAAGAAAAACTGAGGTGAGCGTGATCAGGTTGTTTGCCGATCCCCCGGCTGACGGCCTCGCACGATGCGTTGTCATTCCCGCGAAGGCGGGAATCCATGGACCCCGGGTCAAGCCCGGAGTGACAAGCTAGACCCGGGCAAAGCCTGGGCTGATGTTCCTAACACAGAAGTTCCATGCTGAGATTCCTGATGCAGCGCCTGCTGGCGCTGATCCCCGTGCTCTTCATCGTGGCGGTGATCGTGTTCCTGATCCTGCGGCTCACGCCCGGCGATCCGGCTGCGGTGATTGCCGGCAACAACGCCACCAACGAAGACATCGACCGCATCCGCGAGCAGCTCGGCCTGACCAAGCCCTTGCTGACCCAATTCATGATCTGGCTGAGCAATGTGGTGCAGGGCGATCTGGGGTATTCCTTCTACCTGAATAAGCCGGTCACCGAGCTGATCGCGCAGCGCATCGAGCCCACGCTGTCTTTGGCGGCAGGCACCATGGTGCTGGCGGTGCTGGTGGCGGTGCCGCTGGGCACGCTGGCAGCCTGGCGCATGGGCGGCTGGCTCGACCGCATCCTGTCGGGCTTTGCGGTGGCCGGCTTCTCGGTGCCGGTATTCGTGGTGGGCTATGTGCTGATCTACGTCTTTGCCATCGAGTTGCAGTGGCTGCCGGTGCAGGGTTACCGGCGCTTGTTCGGTGACGCTTCGCAGGGGGTGGGGGCCTGGGCGGCGCAGCTGGTGCTGCCTTGGTGCACGCTGGCCACCATCTATGTGGCCCTGATCGCCCGCGTCACCCGAGCCAGCGTGTCCGAGGCGCTCACCGAAGACTACATCCGCACCGCCCGCGCCAAGGGCATCACCGAGCAGATGGTGCTGCTGCGCCACGCCCTGGCCAACGCGGCGGTGCCCATCGTCACTGTGATCGGCATTGGCATCGCGCTGCTGATCGGCGGCGTGGTAGTGACCGAAACGGTGTATTCGATCCCGGGCCTGGGTTCGCTCACGGTGGATGCGGTGCTCAACCGCGACTTCCCGGTCATTCAGGGCGTGGTGCTGTTCTTCAGCATGCTCTATGTGCTGATCAACCTGCTGGTGGACCTGAGCTACCTCTGGCTCGACCCGAGGATTCGTTACTGATGAAGTCTGTCGTTCGAAAACTCCTGGCGCACAGCGCCATCCGCTTTGGCGCTTCGGTGCTGGGCGTGCTGCTGGCCGTGGCGCTGCTGGCGCCCTGGCTGGGTACGGTTGATCCGGCCGCCATGGATTCGGCCAACATCAACACCCTGGCGGGCACGCGTGGCACCTTTTCGCTGCTCGATGGCACCAGCCTGGCCCACACCTTCTGGATGGGCTCCGACAACTTCGGGCGCGACATCTACAGCCGGGTGCTCTACGGCACGCGCGTGTCGCTGGTGGTGGGCCTGAGCACCGCTCTGGTGGCACTGCTGGCGGGCGGGCTGCTGGGCATGCTGGCCGGTTATTTTCGGCGGCTCGACGCGGTGCTGATGCGCTTCATGGACGGCCTGATGGCCATCCCGGCCATCTTGCTGGCGATCGCGCTGGTGGCGGCTTTGGGCGCCAAGCTCTGGACCGTGGTGGTGGCGATCGCGATCCCCGAAATCCCGCGCGTCACGCGGCTGGTGCGTTCGCTGGTGCTCACCCTGCGTGAAGAGCCTTTTGTCGAAGCCGCCAAGGCCCTGGCCACGCCCACGCCGGTGATCCTGCTGCGCCACATCCTGCCCAACGCCATGGCGCCGTTGATCGTGCAGGGCACCTTCATTGCCGCGAGCGCGGTGCTGACCGAAGCCATCTTGAGCTTTCTGGGCCTGGGCCTGCCCGCCGACATCCCGACCTGGGGCAACATCATGGCCGAGGGGCGTGTGCAGTTCACCCAATACCCGGGCAATGTGCTGTTCCCGGCGCTGTTTCTGGTGCCCACGGTGCTGGCCATCAACCTGCTGGGCGATGGCTTGCGCGATGTGCTTGACCCCAAGTTCGCGAAAAGGAGCGCCTGATGTCCCACGCGGTCCTCTCCATCCGCGAGCTGTCGGTGGCCCTGCCCTCCGGTGGCGACCGTGCGCACGCGGTGCAAGGTGTGTCGCTTGACATTGCCGCCGGCAAGACCCTGTGCGTGGTCGGCGAGTCCGGTTCGGGCAAGTCGGTCATGGCCACCACCGTCATGGGCCTGCTCGACAAGGCGCTGCGACCTGATGCCGGTCAGGTGCTGCTGCAGGGCGAGTCCCTGCTCGATGCTGCGCCCGCACGCCTGCGCCAGTTGCGTGGTCGTTCCATGGGCATGGTCTTTCAGGAGCCGATGACCGCACTCAACCCGGTCATGAGCTGCGGCGACCAGGTGGATGAACTGCTGGCCACCCACACTGGCTGGCCGGCGGCCAAGCGCCGTGCCGAGATCCTGCGCGTCTTCGAGCGCGTCAAGCTGCCCGACCCCGAGCGCATGCTGCGCAGCTTCCCGCACCAGTTGAGCGGTGGCCAGCGCCAGCGCATCGTGATCGCGATGGCGGTCATCCTCAAGCCCGCGTTGCTCATTTGCGACGAACCGACCACCGCGCTGGACGTGACCACGCAAAAGGAAATCCTGCGCCTGATCGCCGACCTGCAGCGCGAGCAGGGCAGTGCGGTGCTGTTCATCACCCACGACATGGGTGTGGTGGCCGAGATCGCCGACGAGGTGCTGGTGATGCACCAGGGCCGCGCTGTGGAGTGCGGCCCCAAGGACGAGGTGCTGTGCCGTCCACGCGAAGCCTACACACGCCAGCTGCTGGCGGCGGTGCCCGGCATGACGCCGCCCGCCCCGCGCCCCGAGCCGACCGGCGCAGCGCTGCTCTCGGGCCAGGGCGTGGGCAAGACCTACATCGCCCGCGACTGGCTGGGCCGTGCCCGGCCCACACAGGCCCTTCGCGACGCGGCAGTCGCCGTGCGCGCGGGCGAAACCGTGGGCATCGTGGGCGAATCGGGCTCGGGCAAGTCGACCTTTGCGCGTTGCCTGATCCGCCTGATCGACCCGACCGAAGGCCGCATCCACTGGGGCAAAGACGAAGTAGCCACCCTGGCCGAACCCCGCTTGCGCCCGCTGCGCCACCGGGTGCAGGTGGTCTTCCAGGACCCGAATCGCTCGCTCAACCCGCGCCGCACCGTGGGCCAGTCGATGGTGGAGGGCGCGATGAACTTTGGCCAGAGTCGCGCCGAGGCCGAAGCGCTCGCCGCCGAGCTGATGGTCCAGGTGCGCCTGCCGGTCGATGCCCTGCAGCGCTACCCCAGCCAGTTCAGCGGTGGTCAGCGCCAGCGCCTGGCCATTGCTCGCGCACTGGCCTGCAAGCCCGAGGTGCTTGTGGCCGACGAAGCCGTGAGCGCCCTCGACGTGAGCGTGCAGGCTCAGATCCTCAAGCTCCTGCGCGAGGCGCAGGACCGGCTCGGCCTGGGCCTGCTCTTCATCACCCACGACCTGCGCGTGGCGGCCCAGCTGTGTGACCGGGTCATCGTCATGCACCAGGGGCGCATCGTCGAGCAAGGCCCCACGGCCGAGCTGTATGCCCGCCCGCAGCAGGACTACACCCGCCGCCTCTTTGAAGCCGCGCCCGCTGCGCTGCCCCCGATGGAACACGCCCCCGCATGACCCGCATCCTGATCGCTGGCTACCAGCACGAAACCAACACCTTCGCCCCCAGCCTGGCCGATTGGGCGGCTTTCCAGACCGGCGAGAGCTTTCCGGCCTACATGCGCGGCCAGACCGTGATCGACCGGCTCACCGGCGTCAACATCCCGGTGGGCGGTTTCATCGACGCGGCGCGGCGCGAGGGCTGGCAGTTGGTGCCTTCGGCCTGGGCCGGCGCCACGCCGTCTTCCTACGTGACGCGTGACGCCTTCGAGCGCATCAGTGCTGCCATTCTCGAAGACGTGCGCGCTGCAATGGTGCAAGGGCTCGAAGGCGTGTACCTCGACCTGCACGGTGCCGCCGTGGCCGAACATGCCGACGACAGCGAAGGCGAACTGATCGCGCGCATCCGCGCAGTGGTCGGGCCGCAGGTCCCCATCGTCGCCAGCCTGGATCTGCACGCCAACGTCACGCAGCGCATGCTGGCGCTCTCCGATGGGCTGGTCTCCTACCGCACTTACCCGCACATCGACATGGCCGACACCGGCGCGCGTGCGGCGCAGCTGTTGCGCGAACACCTGCGCAGCGGCCGCAAGGCCCCCATGCAGGCGCGGCGCCTGCCTTTCTTGATTGCGCTCAATGCGCAAAGCACCTGGATGGCGCCCGCCAAGGACATCTACGACGAGCTGGCCGCCATCGAGGCGCAGACCGGCTGCATGCTGAGTTTTTGCATGGGCTTTCCGGCGTCGGACTTTGCCGAATGTGGCCCGGTGGTCTGGGGCCATGGCGGAGCCGCCGAGCAGGCGGTGCAGCGGCTGTACAAACGGGCTGGCGAGCCTCAGCAGTGGCGCCCCGAGTTTTTGCCCGCCCACGAAGCGGTGCAGCAGGCGCTGGCGGTGGCCGCACAGCACAGCGCCCCGGTGGTGATTGCCGACACCCAGGACAACCCCGGCGCCGGCGGCGACAGCAACACCACCGGCATGCTGCACGCCCTGCTGCAGCAAGGCGCGGGCCGTCACTGGCCGGGCCAGGTGGCGCTGGGTTTGCTGTACGACCCCGAGGCCGCGCGCAAGGCGCACGAAGCCGGTGTGGGCGCGGTGCTCGAACTGGCGCTGGGCAAGGCGGTGCCGACCTTCACCGGCCAGAGCAGCGATGCGCCTTTGCAGGGCCGCTTTGTGGTGCGTGCGCTGGGCGACGATGTATGCGAGATCAAGGGCCCGATGATGACTGGCATGAAGGTTCACATCGGACCGTGCGCCTGCCTCGAAATCGACGGCGTGCTGGTGGCCGTGGCCAGCGGCAAGATGCAGATGCTCGACCGCGAACTGTTCCGCGCCGTGGGCATCCAGCCGGAGCAGATGAAGCTGCTGGTGGTCAAAAGCTCCAACCACTTCCGCGCCGACTTCACGCCGATTGCCAGCCGAGTCCTGGTGGCCAAGGCGGCCGGTCCGATGGCCGCCGACCCCGGCGACCTGCCCTGGAAAAAACTCAGTCCAGAGACGCGAACCCGACCCTGACTGCCCTTGAAGGAGACGCCCATGGCCACCGACCTGACCCAATGCCCCGCCCATGAACTGATTGCGCTCTACCGCAGCGGACAGGCCAGTCCGGTGGAGGTCACGCAGGCGGTGCTCTCGCGCATCGAGCGCCTCAACCCGCAGCTCAACGCCTTTTGTCTGGTCGACGTCGATGCTGCCCTCTCGGCCGCCCGCACCAGCGAGTCGCGCTGGCAGGCGCACCGCAGCAGCGGCACCCCGGTGGGCGAGCTCGAAGGGGTACCCACTTCCATCAAGGACCTGATCCTCACGCGCGGCTGGCCCACCTTGCGCGGCAGCCGCACCATCGACCCGAACCAGGCCTGGGACGTGGATGCACCTGCCACTGCCCGCCTGCGCGAGGCCGGTGCGGTGCTGCTTGGCAAGACCACCACGCCCGAGTTCGGCTGCAAGGGCGAGACCAATTCACCCGCCACCGGCATCACCCGCAACCCCTGGAACACCGCCCACACGCCGGGTGGTTCGTCGGGCGGCGCGGCCGCTGCGGTGGCCGCTGGTCTGGGGCCGCTGGCCGTGGGCACTGACGGGGCCGGCAGCGTGCGCATCCCGGCGGCCTTCTGCGGCAACGTGGGCCTCAAGCCCAGCTTTGGCCGCGTGCCCGCCTACCCGCTCTCGCCCTTTGGCAGTGTGGCGCACCTCGGCCCGCACACCATGAGCGTGCGCGACGCGGCGCTGATGATGAACGTGCTCAAAAAGCCCGATGCCCGCGACTGGACCTCGTTGCCTGCGGACAGCACCGACTACACCGTCGGTCTGGAAGACGGCATCCGTGGTCTGCGCATCGCCTACTCGCCCACGTTGGGTTATGCGAACCATGTGCACCCCGAAATCGCTGCCGCGGTCGATGCGGGCGTGCGACAGTTGCAGGCGCTGGGCGCGCATGTGGAGCAGGTCGACCCGGGTTTTGAAGACCCGTTGGAGATCACCACGGGCCTGTGGTTCCTGGGCGCCTCGACCGTCTGGAATGGCCTGAGTGCCCAGCAGCAGGCAGTGACCGATCCGGACTTCCGCGCCGAGGCCGAGCTGGGCGCTCAGCTCAGTGCTTCCTACGTCCAGCAGTTGAATTTGCGCCGTGGCGCCCTGGGCTCGCACATGCGCCAGTTCATGCAGCGCTACGACCTGCTGGTCACGCCCAGCGTGGCGGTGCCAGCCTTCGAGGCGCGGCCTGCAGGCACGGTGAAGATGGACCCGCAGGCCATGCTGGGCTGGACGCCGTTCAGCTACCCCTTCAACCTGACCCAGCAGCCGGCCATCACCGTGCCTTGCGGCCTGACCTCCAAAGGCCTGCCCATGGGCCTGCAGATCGTGGGCCCGATGTTTGGCGACGCGCTGGTGCTGCGCGCTGCACGCGCCTACGAGTCGGTCCAGCCGGTGGCCCGCCCCGCAGTCTGATGGGGCTCAGGCCGTCTGCAGGACGGCCGTGTCGATCTGCTCGAAGTCGCAGCGGCTGGGCACATCGGGCGCGATCCACATCTCGCGCGTGCGTGTGTTCATCACGATGCCGGCCACGCTTTCCACCCGGCCTTCGGGCGGCAGGGCCGGGTCGGGGCTGCGGCAGATCGAGAGGTGGCCGTCGCTTTCGTCGCGCAAAAAGGCCTGCAATTTGCCCATGTCCAGCGGCAGGCCCTGCGCGTGCCGTGCTGCGGTCTCCAGCCGCGGCTGGCTCGACAGCGTCACGCCCATGGGCGCCTGCGCCGCCAGCAAGGGGCTGCAGACGAAATGGTTGGTGTGCACCACCACACCCTGGTCGGGGCGCAGCTCGGCCCAGCCGGCAGGGGCCACCTCAAAACATGCCGCCTCGCCCTGCGCGTCGGCGCAAGGGATGTTGGACGCAGCGCCAAAGCCTGGCCCTTGGCCCAAGGCTGTGAGGCGTTCACGGGCGGCGGCCACCGACGTGCAGCTGAGCAGGTGCCGCAGCAGCACATGCACCGGTACGCCTGGCTGCAGGCCGTCATGCAGGGAACGCAGGATGTTCAGGCCCAGCGCAAAGCCGTGCTGGTTCATGCCGATCTTGGCCAGCATGCCCGCTTCGGTCAATGTCATCAGCCGTGTGCCGCGTCCATCATGGGTGTTGAGCACGACCAGCGCCTGGCGTTGGCGGCCCAGCCAATCCCAGTTCTGCGCCAGCCAGGTCTGGCCCTCTGCGCTGGCTTGCGCATCCACAGCCATGGCGGTGCATTCGCCTTCATGAATGCGAGGATCCAGCGCGTCCAGCCAGTCGGGCAGTCCGGCGGCCCGGTTGGCCGCCAGGGCCGCTTGTGCCTGGTGGTGCACGTCGCTCAGGAAGCTGGCGGGAAGGATTTCAGTGCGGCAGTTCAGTGCCAGCACTTCGGCCAGCTGCAGGCCGCTGCCTTCAGCGATGCCCTGCATTTCATCGACCAGCTGCGCGTCCAGCGCGGTAATGACGGGCAGGTAGGCCTGCGCACGCTGGCAGGCGCTGGCCCAGTCGATGCCGCAGCTGGCAAACAGCCGGGCATAGGTGCTGCGGCTGTGGTGCACTTGCTGTCGCGCCTGTTGACCGTGGGTCATTCCCCGTTCGTAAGGCGTAGCGTGGGCGGGCAGGTTCAGGATCGGAAACATGGTCTCCATTATGGGAACTGCAAGCCGTTTGACCAGTCTGCCCTGTTACAGGCAGTACGGTGCAGGACTGCCGCTATCATGCGGCCATGAACTTCCTGGCCATCGATGTGGGCAACACCCGCCTGAAGTGGGCGCTGTACGACCGAGCCCGCCCGGACGCCACCCTCATGGCGCAAGGGGCAGAATTCCTGGAAAACATCGAGCGCTTGAGCGAAGGGGTCTGGTCGGACCTGCCGGCGCCCGACCGCATGCTCGGCTGCATCGTGGCCGGCGACGCGGTGCGCCGCCGCGTGCAGGAGCAGATGGAGCTGTGGGACGTGACCCCGCAATGGGTGGTGGCCGAACAGGCCGAAGCCGGGCTGATCAACGGCTACGACCACCCCACCCGCCTGGGGGCAGACCGTTGGGTGGCCATGATCGGCGCCCGCCAGCGCATGCTGGCCCAGGGCGAGCCACGTCCGCTGGTGGTGGTGATGGTGGGCACGGCCGTGACGGTGGAGGCCATTGACCAGCACGGCAAGTTCCTCGGCGGTTTCATCCTGCCGGGCCATGGCATCATGCTGCGCGCCCTGGAGTCGGGCACCGCTGGCCTGCATGTGCCCACTGGCGAAGTGCGCATGTTCCCGACCAACACCAGCGACGCCCTCACCAGCGGCGGCACCTATGCCATTGCCGGCGCTTGTGAACGCATGGTCCAGCACCTGCGCAGCCACACCGGCATGGAGCCGATGTGCGTCATGACCGGTGGCGCCGGCTGGAAGATGGCCCCGAGCATGTCCATCGAGTTCGAGCTGGTCGACAACCTGATTTTCGATGGCCTGCTGACCATGGCCAGCCTGCGCTTTGCCTGAGGGGCGACCTCAGCCGCGGCTTTCGTCGTAGGCGAAGGTCAGTGCCATCAGGTGCTGCTGCAGTTCGGGGCTCGTCAGGTAAGGGGTGAGCAGGCCCAGCACATGCTGCGCACCACGGCCCATCGCGCTGCTGGCGCTTTCGGGTTCCATCGCGTGGCGCGGATCGCGCACGTATTCGTAGCTCAGCCAGTAGGTCACCATCACCGCCATGCTGGCCGACAGCGTCTGCACCGTCTCGGGGCCGATCCGCATCATGCCGGTGGCGGCCAGCGATTCGAGCATCTGCCGCAAGGCCCGTGTCTTGCGTTCGAGCACCGCGTGGAAATGCGTCTCCAGATGCCGGTTGTCCGAGAGCAGGTGGTTGAGGTCGCGGTACAGGAAGCGGTGGTCCCAGACCCTTTCAAACAGGGTGTGCAGGAAGAACCAGGCGTCTTCGATGTCCTGCACATCGCCGCTGGCTTCCAGCAAGGACAACATCGAGGCCTCGTACTGGTCGTAGAGGTGGTTGACCAGCTTGTCCTTGGACGGGAAGTGGTAGTAAAGATTACCCGGGCTGATGCCCAGCTCCGACGAAATCATGGTCGTCGAGACATGGGGTTCGCCGTAGCGGTTGAACAGGTCCAGCGTGACACTGGCGATCCGCTCAAAGGTGCGGCGCGGGGCTTTCTTCGCCATGGCGCAGCAGGTCAGCCCTTGCGGGGGGCCTTGCGAGCAGGTGTTTTGGCCGCCTTCGCGGTGGTTTTGACGACCGGTAGGGTGGCGGGCTTGCCGGCTTTGGCCAGCTGGGCTTCTAGGTCGGCCACGCGGGCCTGCAGGTCGGCAATGTCCTGCAGCGTGGGCATGCCCAGGCGGTGCAGGGCGCGCGCCACGCGCTCTTCAAACACATGCTCGAGCTTGTCGATGCGGCCTGCCGTCTGCTGGCCCAGGCCCTGGGCCATGTTGGCAAAGCGTTCGGTGGCTTCCTCAAAGCGCTGGCGGGCTTCTTCCTGGCTTTTGCGCTGGAAGGCGAGGCCGTCATTGACCAGCGATTCGATCGCCTTGCTGCCTTGAGCCTGCGCCTGCGCCATGGCGCCCAGGCCGGCCAGCCAGATCTGGTGGCTCGACAGCGCAGACAGGTCCGGCATGCCGGAAGTGGGGGCTGCAGCGGGATCGGGTTTCTTGGCCATGGTGTGGTCCGTTTCGTGGCAAATGCAGAGGCAGGGGGTGGTTCTAGAATCGAGAATGTGCCGCCCTTTCGGACGGCGTTGTCCTTTATACACCCATGACCCTTCTCGTGACTGGCGGCGCCGGCTTCATTGGCGGCAACTTCGTGCTTGACTGGATCGCCGGCTCCGGTGAGCCTGTGATCAACCTCGACAAACTCACCTACGCAGGCAACCTGCAAACGCTCTCCAGCCTGCAGGGCAACCCGCGGCATGTGTTTGTGCAGGGTGACATTGGCGACCGCGCGCTGGTCGATAAGCTGCTGGCCGAGCACCGTCCGCGTGCCGTGATCAACTTCGCCGCCGAGAGCCATGTGGACCGCTCCATCCACGGCCCGGGCGAATTCATCCAGACCAACATCGTTGGCACCTACCACCTGCTCGAAGCCGTGCGGGCGTACTGGAACGGCTTGCCCGCCGGGGCTGTGGATCCTCGGGTCAAGCCCGAGGATGACGGCAAACAAAAGCCCGAGGATGACAGGAAACACAAGCCCGAGGATGACGCAGAGGTCAATCAATCGTCTTTCCGCTTTCTGCACGTTTCCACCGACGAGGTCTATGGTTCGCTGGCCAAGGACGACCCGGCCTTTGCCGAGACGAACCGCTACGAGCCCAACAGCCCGTATTCGGCCAGCAAGGCCGCCAGCGATCACCTGGTGCGCGCCTGGCACCACACCTACGGCCTGCCGGTGCTCACCACCAACTTCTCGAACAACTACGGGCCGTATCACTTTCCGGAAAAGCTCATCCCGCTGATGATCGTCAACGCATTGGCGGGCAAGAGCCTGCCGGTGTACGGCAATGGCATGCAGATTCGCGACTGGCTGTATGTGAAGGACCACTGCAGTGCGATCCGCCGCGTGCTCGAAGCCGGGCGCCTGGGCGAGACCTACAACGTGGGCGGCTGGAACGAAAAGCCCAACATCGAGATCGTGAAGACCGTGTGCGGCCTGCTCGACGAGCTGCGCCCCAAGGCCGATGGCACCAGCTACGCCACCCAGATCACCTACGTCACCGACCGCCCGGGCCACGACCGCCGCTACGCCATCGATGCGCGCAAGCTCGAACGCGAGCTGGGCTGGAAGCCGGCCGAGACGTTTGAGACCGGCATCCGCAAGACGGTGCAGTGGTACCTGGACCATCCACAGTGGGTGCAGAACGTGCAAAGCGGCGCTTACCGCGAGTGGGTGAGCAAGCAGTACGCATGATTTTCAGTTGTCATTGCCCGGCTTGACCGGGCAATCCATGGCGCCTCGCCTGTCATTCCATGGCTTGACCATGGAATCCATGGATCCTCGGTTCAAGCCCGAGAATGACAAGCAACAGCTGCTCGAGGATGACAAACAACAGGCACCCCAGGATGACAGCAACAGAGGCTTTGGGATGACAAAAACTGAATCCCTGGTTTGAACAGAGAGGCCGATTTGAAAATTCTTCTTTTGGGTAAAAACGGCCAGGTCGGCTGGGAGCTGCAGCGCAGCTTGAGCGTGCTGGGCGAGCTCGTTGCCCTGGACCGGCACAGCGACCCTTGCGGCGACCTGAGCCAGCCCGAGCGCCTGGCGCAGACCGTGCGTGCGCTGCGGCCCGACGTGATCGTGAATGCCGCCGCGCACACCGCTGTAGACAAGGCCGAGAGCGAAATCGATCTGGCCCGCACACTCAACGCCACGGCGCCCGCTGCGCTGGCGCAGGTTGCCGCCGAGACGGGCGCCTGGCTGGTGCACTACTCGACCGACTATGTGTTTGACGGCAGCGGCACGCGCCCTTGGCAGGAGATGGACGCCACCGGCCCGCTGGGTGTGTACGGCCAGACCAAACTCGAAGGCGAGCGCGCCATTGCCGCCAGCGGCTGCAGGCACCTGGTCTTTCGCACCAGCTGGGTGTATGCGGCGCGCGGCGGCAACTTTGCCAGGACCATGCTTCGCCTGGCCCAGGAGCGCGAGCGCCTGACCGTGATCGACGACCAGCGCGGCGCGCCCACGGGCGCCGACCTGATCGCCGATGTGACGGCGCACGCGATTCGCGCCGCGATGCAAACGCCCGAGCTGTCGGGCCTGTACCACCTGGTGGCCGGTGGCGAGACCAGCTGGCACGGCTACGCCAGCCATGCCATTGCCTGCGCCCGCGCACTGCGGCCCGAACTGCCCTGGAAGGTGGGTGAGATTGCGCCTGTGCCGACCAGCGCCTTCCCGACGCTCGCCAAACGCCCGCTCAACTCCCGCCTGAACACGCACAAGCTGCAGCAGGCCTTTGGCCTGACCTTGCCGCACTGGCAGATCGGCGTGGACCGCCTGCTGACCGAGATCCTGTAATCCTGCTGCGGCACAATCCGCGCCAAACATTGCAATCCGAGACCGACCATGACCGATACCACTGCACCTGCCGTGACCCCTGAGCAACAGGCCCAGATCCTGGCCCAGGCCATGCCTTACATCCGCAAATTCCACGGCAAGACCCTGGTCATCAAGTACGGCGGCAACGCCATGACCGACCCGGCCCTGCAGCAGGCGTTTGCCGAAGACGTGGTGCTGCTCAAGCTGGTGGGCATGAACCCGGTGGTGGTGCACGGTGGTGGCCCGCAGATTGAAAACGCCCTCAACCGCCTGGGCAAGAAGGGCGAGTTCATCCAGGGCATGCGCGTGACCGATGCCGAGACCATGGAGGTGGTCGAGTGGGTGCTGGGCGGCGAAGTGCAGCAGGACATTGTCGGCATGATCAATCGCGCCGGTGGCAAGGCCGTAGGCCTCACGGGCCGTGACGGTGGTTTGATACGCGCCAAAAAGCTGCGCCTGGTGGACAGCCAGGACCCGAGCAAGGAACACGATGTGGGCCAGGTGGGCGACATCGAAAGCATCGACCCTTCCATCCTGAAGTGCCTGCAGGACGACGCCTTCATCCCCGTGGTTAGCCCGATTGGTTTCGGCGTCAACAACGAGAGCTACAACATCAACGCCGACGTGGTGGCCGCCAAGCTGGCCATGGCGCTACAGGCCGAAAAGCTGCTCATGCTCACCAACATCCGCGGCGTGCTCGACAAACAGGGCGAGCTGCTGACCGAACTCACCCCGCGCCGCATCGACGAACTCTGCGCCGATGGCACCATCAGCGGCGGCATGATCCCCAAGATCGCGGGTGCGCTCGACGCCGCCAAGAGCGGTGTGAACGCGGTGCACATCATCGACGGCCGCGTGCCGCACGCCATGCTGCTCGAAGTCCTGTCCGATCAGGCCTTTGGCACGATGATCAAGAGCCGCTGAGCGCTAACCGACGGCGCGATTCTTCAGGAGCCACCATGTCCGAGCACGATGAGCCGATCGCCGAAGACCACGAAGACGACAAGCCGGCGCGCAAGCGCCCGCGTCCGGGCGAACGCCGCCTGCAGATCCTGCAGACCCTGGCCAACATGCTCGAGCAGCCCGGTGGCGAGCGCGTGACGACGGCCGCGCTGGCGGCGCGCATTGGTGTGAGCGAGGCGGCGCTGTACCGCCACTTTGCGAGCAAGGCCCAGATGTTTGAGGGACTGATCGACTTCGTCGAGCAGTCGTGCATGGGCCTGATCCGCCAGGTCACCGACCGCGAACCGCCCGGGCCGAATCAGGCAGCGCGCATTCTGTCGTTGATCCTGCAGTTTGCCGAGAAGAACCCGGGCATGTGCCGCGTGATGACGGGCGATGCGCTGATTCTGGAGAATGACCGGCTGCAGGCCCGCGTGAACCTGCTGATGGACAAGATCGAGGCGCAACTGCGCCAGTCGCTGCGCGATGGCGTTGCGGGCGACAACCCAGCCACGGTCGATGTGCAGGTGCAGGCCTCGGTGGCCGCTTCGGTCATGCAGGCCTTCCTGATGGGGCGCCTTCAGCGCCATGTGCGCACCGACTTTGCGCGCAAGCCAACCGAGTATCTGCAGGAAAGTCTGGCGCGGCTGGTTTAGGCGGAACTCAGCCACTCGCGGTAAGCGGTATTCATGGCTACGGCTATCACTACCGGCCACTCAAGAGTGCGTGGCTCCTACGACCGCTGTGCTCCCTAAACCGGGCACTCGACCAGCCGCGAATGCGATCCGCGCTTGAGCAAACATGAACGACCGGTCTGGTGCTGGCTGTACAGACACTCCCGACCCTTTCCTGCCATTCGACATTGAGGTAAACAGTCGTTCGTGAAATTAGGTTTTCGAACTGAATCAAGCGGTCAGTTCAAATGTGCTTGCTGTGAACGATACGTGACGACCTCTTCAAAAGCCAGAGGATGACCATGAAGTTCATCGCATTCCAAGCAATGCCATTTATGAATGCCGCTTGATAACGACCGGTCAA
>JACCDU010016265.1_pt1 | contig 22296 bp, 23 predicted proteins | sample 7446081 | NCBI WGS metagenome assembly JACCDU01 (sample SAMN15323447, study PRJNA562643) | freshwater metagenome | isolation source: river surface water | place: USA:Blue River Watershed | collected 2017-08-17
AACTGGTAATGACATCATTCAAAGCCCTCCTTGTTGCCTCTTATGGTCGCCATTATTTGGCTAGAGCCATGGATCATCAGGCTGGAGCTTTGTATCAAGTCACTTCGCGTGGCAAACAGCATTTGGGGGCTGTTGGTGATGTTTTAGAAGTTTCTGAAACGGGCCCAGAACAAGCAGTGATTGAAAAGATACTGGAGCGCAAAAATCTTTTATATCGATCAGATGCCTACAAGAGCAAATCGATTGCCAGCAACGTTGATCAAATCTTAATCATGCTAGCTACCGAGCCTGGTTTTTCACCTGACTTATTGGGTCGCGCTGTGATAGCTGCGGAAACAGCAGGGATCACGCCACGCATCATTTTGAACAAATGTGATTTGCCCAATAAATTACCAGCCGCACGCAAAATGCTAGAACCCTACATTGCGATGGGTTACCCAGTGCATGAGATGTCGGTTAAACATGATTCATCATCCGTGGCTGCATTATTGCCACACGTACAAGGCAAGGTGTCAGTATTGGTGGGGCAATCCGGTATGGGTAAATCTACATTGTTAAATGCACTGATACCTGATGCCTCTGCACAAACTCAAGAGCACTCTAAAAAATTAGATAGTGGCAAACACACCACTACCGCCTGTCGTTATTACGACTTACCTAATAGTTCTTCTGAATCTTTTGCTGGCGCATTGATTGATTCGCCAGGCTTTCAAGAATTTGGCTTGGCTCACTTATCTGAAAGTGAGCTGCAGCATGCCTTTATTGAATTTAGACCACTACTGGGTCAGTGCAAATTTCATAACTGTAGCCACGGTGATGAACCTGGCTGCGTAGTACGCGCAGAAGTTAATGCAGGGAATATCTCAGCGCAACGTGTGGAACTATTCCGTCAGTTGCGCCATGAATCACATAATGCGGATGCTATCCAATCCAGACTGAAATAGTCATTAGAGCAATCAGCGTGAGCCACAAAATCACAGCACGCCAAACCAAACCAACCGCAGAACGCAAACTTCTAATGGAAGCTTCATGACCCAAATCATGAATCGGCGGCTCACCTGCTTCAGCCATTCTTAAGGCTTCATCACTGTCAGGCTCAGGCAATGGTGCCCCTAAACGAACACCTAACGCACCGGCACCCGCTGCCAAGATAACGGCTTCAAGTTCATTGCTCCACTTACGCAAGTGATAGCGCCAACCGTACATCGCATCTTCAAAATTACCCACAATCGCAAAGCCCATGGCAGTTAAGCGCACAGGAATCCAATCGATCAATTGGAAGAAATCTCTTGCCGCCTGACCCAATGAAGCACTGGCTTGTGATGGCCAACGTTGCGCAGCCATATCCACCAAACGGTACAAGACAACACCAGCAGGACCCATGGGCACCATGAACCAGAAAATAGTGCCAAACACATGACGGTGTGAGCCAACAATCGCGCGCTCAAGAGCCAAACGAATCACCTCAGACTCACTCATGGTCTCAGTGTTAATGCCTGCACCTTGCCACTCGGCTAACAAGCGTCTAGCCTCATCCAAATCTCGATCTAATAACGCTTCATGTATGGCTGTGAATGGATGACTAAATTGTCTAAAACCCAAAAATAAATAAACAACAAATACATTCCAAACAAATGCTAATAAAGGTTGCGTGGCCAGCAAAATAATATGTACTGCCAATACCAAAATAACTGGCGGCACAAATGCAGCAACACAAGCTAGGCGCCCGCTTCGCTCACTACCACTATCAATACTCTTCACCACAAAGTCTAGCCATGCGGCTGATAGACGACGAATCCAATGGTCTTTTTCAACCGGCTTATATTGCTCAGCGATGAGCGCAAATAGAATAGAAAAGAATGTCATGCTCTTAAAAAGTGATAAAGATTCCGTAGCATACCCGCTGTTGCACCCCAAATGAATTTATTTTCATAAGGCATGGCATAAAAACGACGCGCACCTTCTGGACTTTGCCACATTCGGTGCTCATGATGATGGGGGTTCATTAAAAAACTCATAGGCACTTCAAATATCTCAGCCACCTCAAATGGATCTGCTTGATACTGATGCCCTGGAGTCACCAACCCCACCACTGGCGTCACCTGGTAACCCGTAATTGTGAGGTAATGAGGTAGGCGGCCTAAAATTTCCACACGTTCAGCAGGCAAACCAATTTCTTCTTGTGCCTCACGCAAAGCCGTATGCTCTGGAGATTGGTCGTCAGGATCTGCCCTGCCACCTGGGAAACTAATTTGCCCGGGATGATCGTATAAGTGACTGGTTCGCTGTGTGAGTAATATTTTCAACTCAGATTGATAAGCAACCACAGGAATTAAGACAGATGCTGGCGTTGGCTCACCACCCCTTCCTGCACGCATAGCACCCTCAGCAGATCTTGCGGCGCGATTCTCATCAGTCACCTCTACATCCCAAGGGCGGTCTTCTAAAAATCTCGCTCTAATAGCATCAGCACACAAAAGATCATCTCCAACCTTTGGCAGATGAGTGTCCCTACCAACAATCGGCACTATCGTAGGGTCAAAAGCAGGTGGTCGCACCTTAGTTGCTGAGGATGAATCTGGTGAGCTAGACATGGGTCTAGTTTATAGAAATATGAATGGCGTTGCCAAAACATCACCATCAAAATGAACAAAGGCAGCCGAAGCTGCCTTTGATATACAAGCGAATTGAAAGTGGTACTGATTACTCAGCTGCAACTTCCTTTGTACGAGCTTGTAGCTTTTCCTTAATACGTGCTGATTTACCAGAACGATCGCGCAAGTAGTACAACTTAGCACGACGTACATCACCGCGACGCTTCACTTCAATGCTAGCGATCAATGGTGAGTATGTTTGGAATGTACGCTCAATACCTTCGCCAGATGAAATCTTACGAACGATAAAGCTTGAGTTCAAGCCACGGTTACGCTTAGCAATTACAACACCTTCGTAAGCCTGTACACGTTTACGGTTACCTTCAACCACGTTAACGTTAACAACTACTGTGTCGCCAGGTGCAAAAGCAGGAACTGTTTTGTTGGCAGTTAGACGAGCAATCTCTTCTTGCTCAATTGATTCAATAATGTTCATTACAACTCCTATAGCATCGTACCAACGTTGTATTCCGCTATAGCGGACTTGGTAGAGGATGCGGTTTAAAACCCTGTCTTGTCTTGCAAACTAGCTAAAAAAGCTTCATCAGCAGAACTTAACAAGCCTTGCTGGCGTGCCTGAATAATTAAATCAGGTCGCCGCTTTAACGTCAGCTCCAAAGATTGTTTCCGACGGTAATCCGCTATTTTAGCGTGATGTCCGCCTAAAAGCACGTCTGGAACCAATAAATTTTCATAATTTTCGGGTCTGGTGTAGTGATAACAGTCCAAAAGGCCGTCCATAAAGCTATCTTGGGCCACAGATTCAGCATCTCCCAAAGCCCCTGGAATCAGCCTAATGACAGCATCCATCACCGCCATGGCAGGTATTTCACCCCCAGAAAGGACAAAATCACCCAAACTGAGCTCTTCATCGACCCTTCTATCCACCAAACGCTGGTCAATTGCCTCATAACGACCACACAATAGGGTAGCCGACCCCAAGTCACTGATATATTTAGCTTTTTTCTGGCTAAATCGTTCACCTTGAGGTGATAACAGAATCACTGGGGCTTTTTTACCACCTGTTTGAGCCTGATCGGCTGCCACAGCATCCAAGGTATCTTCTAGCGGTTTAGCCATCATCACCATGCCTGGACCACCGCCATAAGCACGATCATCCACCGTTCTTCTAGTATCCGTTGTGTAATCACGAGGGTTCCAAGTTTTTAGCGTCACCAAACCTTGGTCAAAAGCTCTCCCTGTCACCCCCCAAGAGCTCAAAGCAGAAAACATTTCAGGAAAAATAGTTACAACGTCAAAACGCATGGCTCAATCATATAGCGGACTTACCAGTCCAGTTGCCAATCCACCACAATTTGGCGACCCGGATCATTGGGGTCTTGATTCACTGACTTAACCACAGAGGCTATGAATGGAATCAATCGATCTTCTTTCAGACCTTCTGCGCGAACACACAAAATAGATTGAGCACCATTGTCCATGAGATCTACCACCTGACCCAAGGACTCTCCTTGCTCATTGATAACAGGTAAACCAATCAAGTCAACCCAGTAAAAGCTGTTCTCATCTTGAGTTGGAAAGTCAGCGCGACTGACATATACCGCAGAACCCTTGAGAGCTAAAGCTTGATCGCGATCAGCCACACCATCTAAGCCCAGAAGAATCTGGCCACTGTGCTCTTTGGCTGTTTTGATAGCCAATGGACGAGCGCTATCAGCCAAGGCTGGTGGCTTAGCTAACCAAATAAGCGGTGCGGAAAATAGTGCCTCAGGTTCTTTTGAATAAGGTTTGATTTTCACCAAGCCTCTGATCCCCTGGGCGTCGAGAATATGCCCGACTAAGATCAAATCAGACGGAGGGCTCATTGTGTTGCTCATCAGAGCCTCCGCAAATTGATTCGATAATGATTACTACTTTGATGATGCTTATGCATCATCGTCCAAGACTTAGGCCTTTGGAGCGCCTTTGAGCAAACGTGCAACTGTTGGTGACAATTGAGCACCAACGCCTTGCCAGTAAGTCAAACGATCCTGAGCAATGCGGAAACCTTGTTCAGTTTCTACTGCGCTTGGATTGTAATAACCGATGCGCTCGATAAAGTTCGAGTCACGACGGTTGCGTTTGTCTGTAGCAACGATGCTGAAGAATGGACGATTTTTTGAACCGCCGCGTGCGAGTCGAATGACGACCATGTGATTTCCTTACAATGCTGAAATAAACCACATATTCTATCGCAGAATTGGTAATAAGACCAAAAATTAAAGGTAATCATGACTAATTTACCCCGCTCCTCCTTATTTTTAGGCTTTTGGGGCCTAGCTTGCTTATTGTTAAGTGCCTGCGCACAAGTAGCACCCACTTGCAATGCGGTGACAGCCCCTCCTGCGAAAGATATGGCAGGCAGCCAATGGCAACTAATTAGGTGGCATTACACCAGTACCAACGATGGTAAAAACCGTCTCAGAATGATTCCACATGGCGAAAACAACTCCCCTATTACCTTGGTTATTTCACCTGATGGAAAAGTAGCAAGCGGTTTTGCTGGTTGCAATCGCTACACGGCACAAGTCGCAGGGAGTGATTGGGGATTTTTACTGGAGAAGGTAGCTAGCACTCGTAAAGCATGTAGCTCCCACATAGATGAACTTGAATACAAGTTTTTAAGTTATCTCGCAGATTACAGAACCATGGTGAGAGATGGCGATCGTCTTTTGATCATGACGCGAGATGGTGAAGTCTTAAGCTTCGCCTTAAAAAATTAGAGCCATTCAGCCCTTACTTGATTAACTCAATACAATACGCCCATGCATAAAAACAAACTCTTCTTTTGCGCACTTGGATTATTTGCCCCAGGCACAGGTCTTAATGTTTTTTACTTAAAAGGTCTTAGCAATATTTGGGCATGGTCTCATCTAGTGGCACTATTTTCTGGCATCTTAGGATGGAAGCTATTAGGTGCTAGCGAGATGTCATCCGCATTGGGTTGGGTATTGGCAGTTGCTGGATTTATTAGTTTAGAAGCTAGTTGGTTAACAACGATTGTTTTTGGTTTGCGTCCTGATGAAAAATGGGATGCGCAATTTAATCCAGACAGCCAGCAAAGCAGCAACTCTAACTGGTTAGTGATTCTTTGCGTGATTTTGTCATTGATGATTGGCGCAGCAGTCATGATGACTGGCTTAGCAGTCGCCTTCGAGCAGCACTTCTTAAGCCAGTTTGAAGAGGCGAGAAAGATCTCTCAATAATCTCAAAGATAGTGATTAATATCTTTTAGAACTGCTCTGCAGTAAGGCTATTTACTGCAACACCACCCTCTAATACAGAAGCTGCAACACCAGGTACCTGACTTAACAAGTACTCAGCATAGAAACGTGCTGTAGCAATTTTGGCAGAAAAGAACTCTGAGTCATCTGCCAATTTCTGTTCTGCAACAATCAATGCTCGTGCCATTTGCCAACCTGACACAAGTAAGCCAGCTAGGCGCAAATAAGCAACGCTGCCAGCAAATACGTTTTTAGTGTCAGATTTAAAGTTGGCGACCACATAATCAACAACAGACTCAAAAGAGACTCGGGCAGCAGAAAGATGTTTTAGCATTGCCTTAGCCGCTGGCGTATGGCTCTTAGATAGTTCAGCTTCAGTTGCCTGAATTGATTGAGCGATTTGTTTAGCAACCTTACCGCCATCGCGATAAGTTTTGCGGCCAATCAAATCATTGGCCTGAATAGCTGTCGTACCTTCATAGATTGGCAAGATGCGAGCATCGCGGTAGAACTGTGCAGCACCTGTTTCTTCAATGAAGCCCATACCACCATGCACTTGCACACCTAAGCTCGCCACATCAACAGACATCTCCGTTGAGAAACCTTTCACAATCGGCACCAAATACTCATAAATGGCTAAATTACTTTGACGAGTTGCTTCATCAGGACTGAAATGCGCTTGGTCACTGGCGGCAGCTGCTACGTAAGCCATCGCACGAGCACCTTCGGTATAGGCGCGCATGGTCATCAACATGCGCTTCACGTCTGGGTGATGAATAATCGCAACAGGACCATCTGAACCAGCTAAATCTTTTGATTGCGTACGATCTTTAGCGTACTGCACAGCTTTTTGATAAGCACGATCAGCAATCGCAATGCCTTGCATACCCACAGCAAAACGGGCGGCGTTCATCATGATGAACATGTACTCTAAGCCGCGATTTTCTTCACCAACCAAATAACCAATCGCACCACCATGGTCACCAAACTGCAAAACAGCTGTTGGGCTCGCTTTAATACCTAGCTTGTGCTCAATAGATACGCAGTGAGCATCATTGCGCTCACCCAAAGAACCATCTGCATTCACCAAAAATTTGGGCACTACGAATAGTGAAATACCTTTAACACCCTCAGGCGCACCAGGGCAGCGCGCTAACACCAAATGAATGATGTTCTCCGCCATGTCGTGCTCACCATAGGTGATAAATATTTTTGTACCAAAAACTTTATATGTACCATCACCTTGAGGCTCTGCACGTGTGCGCACCGCAGCCAAATCAGAACCGGCTTGAGGCTCTGTGAGGTTCATCGTGCCAGTCCACTCACCGCTGACCATCTTAGGTATATACAACTGCTTTAGTTCATCACTAGCAGCTGTCAACATCGCTTCAATAGCCCCATCGGTTAGCATCGGGCAAAGTGCAAAAGACATATTGGCTGCATGCAGCATCTCTGAACATGCTGTTGCAATCACTTTAGGAAAACCTTGGCCGCCAAATTCAGTTGGATGAATCACCCCTTGCCAACCTGCTTCGCCAAATTGCTTAAACGCTTCCTTAAAACCTGGCGTAGTTGTCACTACACCATCTTTTAAGCTACTTGGATTTTGATCACCGTCCCAATTAAGCGGAGCTACCACTTCATTACAAAACTTCGCCGACTCTTCTAAAACTGCAGCCGCTGTGTCGTAACCATAATCTTCAAAACCAGGAATACTCGCCACTTCATCAACACCCGCCACATCTTGAAGCACAAATAGCATTTCTTTTAATGGCGCGGAATAACTCATGGCTCGTCCCTATAGTCTGAATAAAGAGTTGTTATTAATGTATAAGATTAATTAAATAATTCGCTTGTATTACTTACCAAGTTCAGCAACCAATTCTGGCACAGCAGTAAATAGATCTGCCACTAAACCGTAATCAGCGACGCTGAAAATTGGCGCTTCAGGATCCTTGTTAATCGCCACAATTACCTTGGAGTCTTTCATACCAGCTAAATGCTGAATCGCCCCAGAAATACCAACAGCAACATACAGTTGTGGCGCCACGATTTTGCCTGTCTGACCCACTTGATAATCATTTGGCACATAGCCCGCATCCACAGCAGCACGTGAAGCTCCTAAGGCTGCACCTAACTTATCAGCCAAGGGTTCAATGATGGCATGGTATTGCTCAGAAGAGCCTAAGCCACGACCACCAGACACAATCGCCTTAGCAGTCGCTAATTCAGGGCGATCAGACTTGCTAACTTCTCTGCCGGCAAAGCTTGACTTAGCCGTATCAGGAGTCGCTGCGACTGTTTCAATAGTTGCAGAACCACCAGTGGCAGCAGCTGCATCAAATCCAGTTGTACGAACCGTGATTACCTTAGTCGCATCCATTGCCTGAACAGTTGCAATGGCGTTACCAGCATAAATAGGTCGCTCAAATGTGTCAGCAGAAATCACTTTCGTAATTTCTGATACTTGTGCAACATCTAACTTAGCTGCCACACGTGGCAAAGTATTTTTACCAACGGCAGTTGCCGGCGCCAAGATATGGCTGTAATTAGCGGCTAAAGCCAATATTTGCTCAGCCAAATTTTCACCCAGTTGATTTTCTAAATGTGGCGCTTCCACATGAATGACTTTTGCCACACCTGCCACTTGCTTAGCAGCTTCCGCTGCAGGACTAGCCTGATGGCCAGCAAGCAATAAATGAACATCTCCGCCGCAAGCAAGCGCAGCAGTCACCGCATTCAATGTTGCCGCTTTTAAAGATTGATTATCGTGTTCTGCAATTACCAAAGAAGTCATTTAGATCACCTTCGCTTCATTTTTTAATTTTTCAACCAAAGTTTTTACATCCGGAACCATCACACCAGCACTACGCTTAGGCGGCTCTTCAACTTTGATTGTTTTAAGACGAGGGGCTACATCTACACCAAGATCTTCTGGTTTAACCGTATCTAAAGGTTTCTTTTTGGCCTTCATGATGTTGGGCAAAGTCACATAACGTGGCTCATTCAAACGCAAGTCAGTAGTAATCACTGCTGGCAAATTAAGGGCCAGAGTTTCTAGACCGCCATCTACCTCACGCGTCACCGTTGCTTTACCATCAGCAACCTTTACCTTAGATGCAAATGTTGCTTGAGATGCATTCATCAAAGCCGCCAACATCTGGCCCGTTTGATTGCTGTCATCATCAATCGCTTGTTTACCTAAAATAACAATCGATGGCTGTTCTTTGTCAACCAATGCTTTTAATAATTTAGCCACTGCCAATGGTTGTAATTCAGTATCAGTCTCTACCAAGATACCTCTATCGGCACCGATGGCCATAGCGGTTCTGAGAGTTTCTTGACATTGAGTCACACCACAAGAAACGGCAACCACTTCAGTTGCAACGCCAGCCTCTTTTAATCGAACTGCCTCTTCAATCGCAATCTCATCAAAAGGGTTCATACTCATTTTGACGTTAGCAGTTTCAACACCCGAGTTATCAGACTTCACACGAACCTTAACGTTGTAGTCAATCACCCGTTTTACAGCAACCAAAATTTTCATATCTATGCCTAATCTATAAAGCTATATCAACTTGTATTAAGTATTGTATTGGAGGGCAAAATGCCACCCCAATTAGTTAATTATTCATTTTAAAGGGATTTAAACGTCAATTGCCGTCGCAGAACCTGCCCTTTTACGCAACTCAAACTTCTGAATTTTGCCAGTCGATGTTTTTGGTAAATCACCAAAAACTACGGCACGAGGAATCTTAAAGCCAGCTAAGTGTTTTTTGCAGTGAGCAATGATGTCTTCTGGCGTGACATTGGCATCAGGTTTAACTTCCAAAAATGCGCATGGCGTCTCACCCCACTTCGGATCGGGTTTAGCAACCACTGCAGCAGCCAAGACTGCTGGATGCCTATAAAGAACATCTTCCACCTCGATAGATGAAATATTTTCACCGCCAGAAATAATGATGTCTTTACTACGATCTTTAATCTTGACGTAACCATCTGGATACATCACTGCCAAGTCACCAGAATGGAACCATCCGCCAGCAAATGCCTCTTTAGTAGCCGCATCATTCTTCAAGTAACCTTTCATGGTAATGTTGCCGCGGAACATGATTTCACCCATGGTCTCACCATCAGCAGGTACCTCTTGCATGGTTTCAGGGTTCATCACAGTCACACCCTCTTGCAATAAGACCCTAACCCCTTGACGCGCATTTAATCTTGCGCGCTCACCCACGTCCACATCATTCCATTCCTCATGCTTAACGCACACAGCGGCAGGACCATACACCTCAGTCAAACCATAGACATGGGTTAACTCAATCCCCATCTTCTCCATACCCTCAATGGTTGCAGCAGGAGGAGCCGCACCAGCAATTAATCCTTTGATGCCTACTGGAATATCTTTCTTCAATTCATCAGGCGCATTCACCAACAAACCATGAACAATTGGAGCAGCACAATAATGAGTCACGTTGTAAGTTCGCATCGCATTCAAAATCGATGGAGCGTCCACTCTTCTTAAACAAACATTGATACCCGCCCTTGCTGCAATAGTCCATGGAAAGCACCAGCCGTTGCAATGGAACATCGGTAAAGTCCACAAATACACTGGGTGCTTAGGCATATCCCACTCAAGCACATTGGATAGCGCATTGATTGCTGCGCCACGATGGTGATAAACCACGCCTTTAGGGTTACCTGTAGTGCCAGATGTGTAGTTCAAACAAACTGACTCCCATTCATCAGTAGGCATGCGCCACTGATGGTTGGGATCCCCTTTGGCAATAAATGAATCATAGTCAATTGAACCCAACTGTTCGCTTGCACCGGTGTACTCGGCATCTTTCACATCAATCACCAAAATATCTCTTGGTTTTTCAGCCAATGCCAAAGCTAATGCCTTTTTCATCGTCAAGCTGAACTCTGGGTCAACAATGACTACTTTCGCCTCTCCATGATTCAACATGAAAGCGATTGCTTCTGGATCCAAACGAGTATTCAATGAATTAAGAACTGCGCCCACCATAGGGACCCCAAAATGAGCCTCAACCATGGGCGGTGTATTAGGCAACATGACTGCTACTGTGTCACCAACCTTTACCCCGGCTTTGACAAGTGAGCTCGCTAGCTGTCTGCAACGTGAGTACGTTTCCGACCAAGTGCGCGTCAACGATCCATGAATCACCGCTGTTTTATTGGGGTAAATCTTTGCAGTTCGCTCAATGAAACTAAGAGGTGTAATCGGTGAAAAATTCGCTGGGTTTTTATCTAACCCCTGTTCATAGATACCAGGCATGCCAATAACTCCACGTTGTTTTTTGATCAAACAATTATTAGCTAAGGGGCTGATTTAGTCCATATCTAAACAGGGTAATTAATGGCTAACCCTAATACGTATTGGGCTTTATTTGTTAAGTAATGGGGTAGCACTACTGGGGTTGGCGCGATTAGAGATCTGCCAACTCTTTGAGATGTGCCACAACACTTCTAGCCAATGCGGACAGGTTGTAACCCCCTTCTAAGCAACTAACAATGCGCCCTTCTGCGGTCTCATTGGCAACGGTCATTAGTTGACGCGTGATCCAAGCGTAATCAGCCTCTACCAAACCCATTTGCCCCATATCGTCTTCGCGATGTGCATCAAAGCCCGCTGAAATGAAAATGAACTGGGGCTTGAATTCTCTTAAGCGTGGCATCCAACTAAGCTCTACCACTTCCCTGACAGCAGGTCCTGCCGTATATGCTGGCAAAGGCACATTGACCATATTAGGCAGATCGGTTCTTGGTTCAGCATATGGGTAAAACGGATGCTGAAAGTAACTACACATTAAGACGCGCGGGTCATTTAAAAAAGCTGCTTCTGTCCCATTGCCATGGTGCACATCAAAATCAATGATAGCCACTCGATCAAGACCGTAATGCTCTAAAGCATATTTAGCAGCAATGGCAACATTATTAAAAAAACAGAAACCCATCGCTTGGTGCGGCTCAGCATGGTGTCCTGGAGGTCTTAAGCAAGAAAATGCATTCGATGCTTTTTTATTCATGACAGCATCCACAGCAGCAATAGCACCGCCTGCTGACCTCAAGGCTGCTTGCCATGTATGAGGATTCATGGTCGTGTCACCATCAATCGCGTAATAACCAGTTGCCGGACTACAAGATTTAACTCTTTCGATGTGCTCTGGCGTGTGTACCAACGCTAATTGCTGCTCCGTAGCCAAAGGAGGCTCAATATAAGTTAAATATGCATCAATCCGACTCAGAATCAACTGATCTTCAATCGCTTGAACACGTGCAGGACACTCTGGATGGTGTGACCCCATCTCATGCTGAAGAGAATCTGCGTGGCTAATAAAAGCTGTGCTCATAAATCTTAATAAATCAGTGGATAATCGGTAGCATTAAATTCTAGTTAATTGGTTGAATTCAATTGCTCACAAAAACAATGAAACCTCTCGTACTTGCTAAATTAAGCCTAACCTGCGGCATCACTGCTCTTGTATTATCCGCCTGTTCTACACTTCCAAGCAAACACTCAGAGCAAAAATCTGACTCAAATCAAGTCACCAATAACGATAATTTCACTGAACTTGAGAAAAAACCAGACTCTTTGGCGCCATTTTTAGAGAAAGTTAGTCAAGATCACGGCATTCCTCTAAAGGATTTACAGTTGGCCTTTGATGATGCGAAAACCATTCCATCGATCAAGAAGCTTGTCATGCCACCACCTGTAGGCTTTCAAAAAAACTGGAAAGTCTATAGAAGTCGCTTTGTAGAACCTAAACGATTAGCAGCGGGTCAACAATTCTGGAAAAAACATCGTACCTTCATCGATGCCACAGCCAACAAAACAGGTGTTCCTGCTGAAGTGATTGTGTCAATCATTGGCGTAGAAACGATCTATGGCAAACACATGGGTGGGTTTTCAGTTAGGGATACTTTGATCACGCTAGGCTTTGATTACCCCAACACACCTAATAGAAGCTCGAGGGAAACACTATTTAAGAATCAATTAGAAGATCTGATTCTTCTGTGTCGCGCAGAAAACAGAGAGGCAACTCCATTTAAGAAATGTCTTAATCAACTAGGCTCTTATGCTGGCGCGATTGGCTTACCTCAGTTCATGCCAGGCAGCATTCGTCGCTTTGCCGTTGATGGCAATAACGATGGTCGAATCGATTTAAGAAATTCACCAGAAGATGCCATTGCCAGCGTTGCCAATTTCTTAAAAGCTCATGGCTGGGTAACAGGTGAGCCTATTTACCTAGATATTCAGAGCAATGAAGAAGTGATTGATCTTGCTAAAAAATTGGCCGACGGTGAACCTAAAGCTAAATTGAAGTTGGGTGATTTAACGAAGGATCAAATGATCCTAAAAACTGAACTACCTGATACAACTCCTAGCCTAGTGGTTGACCTTCCAAGCCCTGACGGTAATGGCGGCACAGAAGTTAAGTATGTGGTTGGCCTTAGAAACTTTATTGCCATTTGTGACTACAACCGCAGCTTCTTCTACGCTCAGTCGGTGGCTGAATTTGCTCAAGCGCTGAGGGGGGAAGTTCCTGCGCAAGAGGTGGCAACAAAAAAGTCTTCTGAAAAGACAAAGAAGGCTTCCAAGAAGCCTTCTAAAAAATCCACGAAAGTGAAGCAAGCCGCCAATTAAGCAGGGAATACACCGGTTGATAAATAGCGATCACCTCGATCGCACACGATAAATACAATCGTTGCATTTTCAACGCGCTCAGCTATACGAAGTGCCACCACCAACGCACCAGCTGCTGAGATACCGCAAAAAATACCTTCTTCTCTAGCTAGACGTCTTGTCATATCCTCAGCCGCTGCCTGGCTCACATATTCAATACGATCAACCTTGGCATCAGCATAAATTTTAGGGATGTACTCAGGTGACCACTTACGAATACCTGGTATTTGTGAACCATCTTCGGGTTGAGCACCGATGATTTGAATTTGTTGATTTTTTTCTTTTAGGTATATCGATACACCCGTGATAGTGCCAGTTGTTCCCATAGCTGAAACAAAGTGCGTAATCTGCCCTTTTGTATCTTCCCAAATCTCAGGGCCTGTTGATTCAATATGCGCTAACGGATTATCTTTATTACCAAACTGGTCAAGGATTTTTCCCTTACCTTCTTTTTCTAGTTGTACTGCATAGTCACGCGCATACTCCATACCACCAGATGCGGGGGTCAAAACCAACTCAGCACCATAAGCAGCCATACTTTGACGACGCTCAATACTCTGATTCTCAGGCATCACCAAAATCATTTTGTAACCCAGAATCGCAGCAACCATCGCTAAAGCAATACCAGTATTGCCACTAGTTGCCTCAATCAAAGTGTCTCCAGGCTTGATATCACCACGCTGCTCTGCGCGCATGAACATCGAGAGAGCTGGGCGATCTTTGACTGATCCCGCAGGATTGTTACCTTCTAACTTGCCGAGAATGACGTTATTGCGCTCTGTATTGCCAGGGCCTGGAATACGTTGCAAACGAACCAAAGGCGTATGACCAACCGTTTGGGCGATAGTAGGGTAATTGGGGCGTGAAATAGACATATGACGCCTATATTAATGGATTTATAACCATCATATGCCTAAGTTTTATAAGGTAAGTGAAACCCTGATCTTAAGGGGTGTTTTTCTCTTCTTTGGTCTTTCTGCTTTGTTTGGACGTTTTATCCGCTGTTGGCTTTTCTTTTTCTTTACTTTTAGTGGATGGCTCACTTAACGACTTCTCTTTCACCGACTTATCTTTTGCCACCCTTTCTCTAGAAGGCTTTTCAGTTTTAGATCCAGCCACTGCCTTGTTATTAATCGTTAAGCCGTTTTGCATCATGCGCTCAACGGTTTTCTCACCAATGCCTTTAACTCTTGTATGCAGATCGTTCGCGTCCTTATAAGGCCCATTCTTTTTGCGCTCCTCCAAAATTGCTTTGGCTTTAGATGGCCCAAGCCCTCTGACAGATTCCAATGCAGTTTGATCAGCAGAATTAACTTCTACTTGAGCAATGGCATATGAACTTAACAAAAATAGACCTGCGATAGATGCGATCAGAAATCGCATGAATGATTGAAATAAATTTAATAACATCTTGCCTCCTTGAAAAGAAAAAAGCCTCATCGATTGATGAAGCTTTTTCTTAACGAAGAGTTAATCGTGATGTTGACTGAAAATTCGCCGATTACAAAGGTTGGGCAAGAAAATCAGAATTTTCTGACAGCCACTTCATGTATTTCTCTACACCCTGCTCGACCGTATGAAACTCGGCTTGATAACCAGCGGCGCGTAGATTAGTTAAATCAGCTTGCGTGAAAGATTGATATTTTCCTTTTAATGCGTCTGGGAATGGGATGTACTCAATTAAACGCTCATCAGCCAGTTCAGCCAAACTTAGTTGGGGTTCACCGCTAATTGTGCGCAGTGAGTTAATCACTGATTTGGCAACATCATTAAAAGGTTGAGCTCGACCACTACCTAAATTAAAGATGCCGCTTTTTTCTGGGTGCTCTTGGAAAAACAGATTAACGTTAGCCACATCTTCCACAAATACAAAGTCACGCTTTTGCTCACCTTGAGCATAACCATCATACTCACCAAACAACTTGACTGTGTTGTCTTCTAAAAACTGGTGATAGTGATGAAAAGCCACAGAAGCCATGCGCCCCTTGTGTGACTCGCGTGGACCATACACATTGAAATAACGGAAACCAACTACCTGCGCAGTAGTAGCCTTCTCAGCAAAACGCTTACGCACAACCTGATCAAACAAGAATTTCGAATAGCCATAAACGTTCAACGGCTTTTCGAATTGACGATCTTCTTTAAAAGTATTTGAGCCACCATAAGTGGCAGCAGATGATGCATATAAGAAAGGAACTTTTTGAGCCGTACAAATATCCAACAAATCCATCGAATAACGGAAATTATTTGCCATCATGTATTTGCCATCAGTTTCCATGGTGTCGGAACAAGCACCCTCATGAAAAATGGCTGTCACTTTGCCAAACTTCCCTTTAGAAAAAGCTTCTATGAATTCTGATTTATCTAAGTAATCAACAATGTCCAAATCTGCCAAATTGCGATATTTGTCAGCAGGCTGCAGTTCATCAACCGCAATCACATCTTTAATGCCGCGGGCATTCAGCGCTTGAACTAAATTAGCCCCAATAAAACCGGCTGCGCCAGTCACGATATAAGTCATTGCAATTCCTCTAACGATACAGTTGCCGTACCCAACTTACCAACCACAATACCACCTGCTTTATTAGCTAACTTCATGGCTTGACCTGCCGGCCATTTAGCAGCCAAAGCAACTGCCATTGTGGCAATCACTGTGTCACCTGCACCAGATACATCATAGACTTCTCTGGCATCCGCTTTAACATGCTCAACACCTTTAGCCGTAAATAAACTCATACCCTCTTCAGAGCGAGTTAACAATAAAGCTTCTAGTTTTAATTCTTCTCTCAGAGCTTGGGCTTTAGCAGTTAAGTCCGCCTCATCTTTCCAGCGACCTACCACCTGCCTTAACTCAGAACGGTTAGGCGTAATGATTGAGGCACCCTCATATTTGCTGTAATCATCACCTTTAGGATCTACCAATACCACCTTACCAGCCGCTCTTGCTGCCGCAATCATTTTGGTCACGTGCGTTAAACCACCCTTGCCGTAGTCCGACAAAATAACCGCATCAACTTCAGGTAACAAAGACTGAAACTGCTCTAGCTTATTGAGTAGCGCCTCATGCGTTGGCGCTTTTTCAAAGTCCAAACGAATCAACTGCTGTTGACGTGCCACGACGCGCAACTTAACCGTGGTCGGTAAACTTGGATCTCTTTGTAAATAGCTTTTAACACCTTGGGCTTGTAATAACTCTTCCACTCGGCGACCAGGTTCATCATCACCGACCACACCCAAAATAGAAATTTTTGCGCCAATACTGGCAGCATTGCGAGCGACGTTAGCTGCACCACCCAAACGCTCATCATCCTTGCTCACCAATACCACTGGCACTGGAGCCTCTGGAGAAATTCTTTCAGTATCACCAAACCAGTAACGGTCCAACATGACATCGCCAACAACCAGTAATCTTGCTTGGCGAAATTGTTGAATATCTTCAGCAGTTAATCGGATGTCCATGGCTTTATTTTCTATTTGGTTTATTTAATTTTGATGACTATATGGAATTACATTGACGGACCTGATGGTGCAGCACCCTCACCACGTCTTGGCGAATAAGATTCCCAATGATTACAACCCGGACATTGCCAATAAAAACGTCTAGCTCTAAAACCACAATTACCACAGGTATATCTAGCCAAAGTATTGGTTCTTTGTTTTAGCAGCCCATAAGATGCCTTGAACTCTTGAGCAGCTTTATCATTTTGTGCAACCTCAGCTAGAGTTAAACGCGCCTGTACTCGCAAAGCCATCGCGCTCAAACTCGGTGTGTGACGCATGACCTCAGTCATTAATGCTTCAGCTTGCGGCACACCACGTAACGTCATCACGTGCTTGAATGTGATGTCTAACAACTCGCCAGCGGCCTGAGTTTTTAAGGCATCCACCAAAACTTGTAGACCTTGATCTGCTTTTGAAAGGGCTTTGTGCACATCAATCCAACGATCCGCTACCAACGCTAAATAGGCGGGATGATTCTCTGCAATCAAAGACCATGTAGCGATGGCTTTTTCTAATTGGTTTTGAGCAACGAAACAATCCCCACGCAAAATAGTCGCACGCGGGTGATTGGGAACAGACTGCATCGCTAAATTAATATGTCTCTCAGCAGCTGAGATATCTTTACGACGCAAGGCCTCTTCAGCCAACTCACAATGAAAGTGTGCGATTTCTTTTTGACGACTCTTACCTTGCAAAGCCTCTAACTCATTTGAGGAAACAATGGCTTTTTCCCAGTCTTTCTCAACCTGGTACATCTCTAACAAACTTTCTTTGGCTGGAATGCCATATTTGCTATCTGTACTAACTCGATTGAGCGATGTTTCTGCGCGATCTAATAAGCCAGCGCGCAAGAAGTCTCTACCTAACTCATAAGCAGCATGGTCACGATGCCTAGAAGGTAAATCTTCGCGATTAGCCAAATGTTGATGAACGCGAATCGCGCGCTCAGTTTCACCACGGCGCCTAAATAAACTGCCCAAAGCAAAATGCAATTCTGTAGTTTCAGGATCTAGTTGCGCAATTTGCACCAAGGCATCAATCGCTTTATCCGGCTCCTCGTTTAAGAGAAGATTCAAACCTTTAAAAGTAGACTTCTGTTGAGCTAAGCGCTCAATCTCATTTTCGCGTTTCTCTAAACGCATATCCCAGCGCGCACCCACCCAACCTAAAGCAAATACGATAGGTAGAGCGAATAACCACCAGGTTTCGATCTGTAACACGATTATGAGTGAGGTTGTTTGTTTTGTTTAAAGCGGCGCAAAGAAATGCCACTTAATAAAGTCAGCAAAATGCCCAAAACAAATGCGATGAATAAAACTAATATGAGAGGCAAATCCCAGATCAAACCCGGAATTAACTGAAAACTAATTTCTTGAGTATTGCCTAAGGCTAGTAATACCAAGAGTATAAAAATAATGATTCGTCCGATGATCCGCAAGGCTCTGAATGCGGCATTCAGAAACGCGGTCATTCTTTAGATTCGTCTTTCTTAGGAAAATCTACGCGCTCTCTAAGCTCTTTACCTGGCTTGAAATGCGGCACGTGCTTCTCAGGAACCATCACTGTTGCACCAGACTTAGGGTTGCGACCCTGACGCGGTGGACGGTGATGCATTACAAAACTGCCAAAGCCGCGCAACTCAATACGCTTACCTTCAGCCAACGCTTGTGACATGGTGTCGAGCAATGTTTTTACGGCCAACTCAACATCACGCGGCAATAGCTGCGGGAATGCCTGAGCCAAACGCTCTACCAATTCTGATCGTGTGATTGTCGATGAATCACTGCGTTCTAAATCGTCCATAACTCAACAATATTCTTTTTTATTGGTTTTGAAAATCCCCATCCTTGCGGATGAGGATTCCCCTATACATTACACCAAGTATTAGTTACCTTGGTTGTCCAACTTAGCTTTTAGCAATGCACCTAGGTTTGTAGTGCCTGCACTAGCTTCGTTCTGCAACTTGCTCATAGCTTGTTGCTGATCGGCGCTATCTTTAGCCTTGATAGACAAATTGATACTGCGTGACTTGCGGTCAACGTTGATGATCATGGCGTTAACTGCATCGCCTTCTTTCAACAAGTTACGAGCATCTTCAACGCGATCAGTTGAGATTTCAGAAGCGCGCAAATAGCCTTCAACTTCATCAGCCAACTGAATTACAGCGCCCTTAGCATCAACACTCTTCACAGTACCATCAACGATGCTGCCTTTGTCGCTAGTAGATGTGTAGTTGTTGAATGGGTCACCAGACATTTGCTTGATACCCAAAGAGATACGCTCTTTTTCAACGTCGATAGCCAAAACAACCGTTTCAACTTCGTCACCTTTTTTGTATTTACGAACAGCTTCTTCGCCAGTTTCTTGCCATGACAAGTCAGACAAGTGAACCAAACCGTCGATGCCACCAGGCAAACCAATGAACACACCAAAGTCAGTGATTGACTTGATTGCGCCAGTTAGCTTTTCACCTTTTTGGTGTGTACGAGCAAACTCATCCCATGGATTCGCTTTACATTGCTTCATACCCAAGCTGATACGACGCTTGTCTTCATCGATATCAAGAACCATTACTTCAACTTCCATGCCTAGTTGAACAACTTTGCTTGGAGCAACGTTCTTGTTAGTCCAGTCCATTTCAGATACGTGAACCAAACCTTCGATACCTGTTTCGATTTCAACGAATGAACCGTAGTCAGTTAGGTTAGTAACCTTACCGAATAGACGTGTGTTTGGTGGGTAACGACGTGCGATACCAACCCATGGGTCATCGCCTAATTGCTTGATACCCAATGAAACACGGTTCTTGTCTTGATCGTACTTAAGAATCTTAGCTGTCACCTCTTGACCTACAGTCAACATTTCGCTTGGGTGACGAACACGACGCCATGCCAAATCAGTAATGTGCAACAAGCCGTCAACACCACCTAGATCCACGAATGCGCCGTAGTCAGTGATGTTCTTAACGATACCTTGAACCACAGTACCTTCTTTAAGGTTTGCAAGCAACTTAGCGCGCTCTTCACCTTGGCTAGCTTCTACAACCGCACGACGTGACAACACAACGTTGTTACGCTTACGGTCAAGCTTGATAACTTTGAATTCCATTGTTTTGCCTTCGTATGGAGACGTGTCCTTAATAGGACGTGTATCCAACAAAGAGCCTGGCAAGAAGGCACGAATGCCATTTACCATTACAGTCAAACCACCTTTTACTTTGCCAGTTACAGCACCAGTAACGAGTTCGCCTTGTTCCAAGGCCTTCTCTAGGTTCAACCAAGAAGCTAAACGCTTAGCTTTGTCACGTGACAACACTGTGTCACCGTAACCGTTTTCCAAGGCATCAATTGCCACAGAAACGAAATCGCCAGGTTGAACTTCAACTTCACCTTGATCGTTAAGGAATTCCTCAACAGAGATAAAAGCTTCAGATTTCAAACCAGCATTTACCACCACGAAGTTGTGATCAATACGCACAACTTCAGCGGAAATAACTTGACCAGCCTTCATGTTAGAGCGGGCTAGGGATTCTTCAAATAGAGCTGCAAAAGATTCAGACATGAGTTTTCACTATAAAGCCGTCAAAAGACTTGACGGGTTAGATTGCACATACCAGTACTCGCGTGGCAAGGACTGGCTCCTAAATTTCTTCGGTAACCTCAGCTAGTTTTAGCTAGCTTGATGCCACTTCAGAACCTGATTCACCGCCTCTTCAATCGTCATCGACGTGGTGTCGAGATGGTGAGCCCCTTCAACAGCTTTTAGTGGCGACTGACTGCGATTTGCATCGCGGGCATCTCGATCACGTAAATCCTGCAAAAGGACGTCTATATTAGCAGAAAAGCCCTTAGCTATCAATTGTTTATAGCGTCTATCGGCTCTTGCCTCTGCACTAGCTGTCAAAAACACCTTGGTAACCGCATCTGTAAAAATGACACTCGCCATGTCTCTACCATCGGCCACCAAACCAGGCTTTTGCCTAAAAGCCTGCTGCCTTGCTACCAAAGCTTGGCGTACCCCCATATGAACAGCCACCTCAGAGGCACGTTTACCCATTTCTTCTTGGCGAATCTGATCACTCACATCTTCGCCATCTAAAATAACTCTATCTTCTTGAAAAATAACATTTAAATTTTTAGCAATCGGAATTAAATCAGGCTCAGATGCAGTGGAAATGCCACGCTTATAACTAGCCAAACCAACCAAGCGATACAACGCCCCACTGTCTAGATAGTGATATCCCAAACGCTTTGCAACCTGCTGAGCAACTGTGCCTTTTCCCGAGGCAGTTGGTCCGTCAATGGCAATTACTGGAATATTTGAAGTGTTTAACTGGGTCATTTATGGCATTTCTTAGAGTTGATACCAACTTTATCAGTGTTTTATTTTTTATAAATATTTCTTAATGTGAAACGATTAAGGGCTATTTTTGAGGGTTTTCAGATGAAATTAGGCTGTTAATGCTTATTTTTTAGCAACTTCAGCAAACGCCTGGAAGTACTCTGGAAAGGTTTTAGCCACACAAGCCGGATCATTAATGCGCACCTTTAATGGCCCAAAAGCTGCCAATGAAAAGCACATAGCCATACGATGATCATCATAAGTGTCAATGCCATCAGTAGGTGTTGCCCACTCTTTAGGAGGCGCCACTTGAATATAGTCATCACCCGCCTCTACTGTAGCGCCCATTTTTTGAAGCTCTTTGGCCATGGCAGCAATACGATCCGTTTCCTTCACTTTCCAACTGGCAATACCTGTCAATTTGGTTGAACCTTCAGCAAAGAGGGCTGCAACTGCCAAAGTCATCGCTGCATCAGGAATAGCTAAACAATTGAGTTCGATGCCCTTCAATTTGCCAGCAGGTGTATCAACACCATGAACCTCAATCCAGTCATCACCTGATGAAACTTTCGCACCCATTTGAGCAAGTGCCTCTGCAAAAGCGACATCACCCTGAATACTATTTTTTCCAACCCCCGTTACTCTCACAGGACCACCTGCAATAGCACCAGCTGCTAAAAAATAAGATGCCGAAGATGCATCACCTTCGACATATAAAGTTCCCGGGCTATTGTATGGATTACCTGAGTTAGCTGGAATGTAAAAGCGTTGCCAGTTGTCATTGCGAACAACAACACCAAAACGATTCATTAATTTGAGCGTGATATCAATGTAGGGTTTAGAAATTAATTCACCCACCACTTCAATA
>JACCDU010157676.1_pt1 | contig 22288 bp, 17 predicted proteins | sample 7446081 | NCBI WGS metagenome assembly JACCDU01 (sample SAMN15323447, study PRJNA562643) | freshwater metagenome | isolation source: river surface water | place: USA:Blue River Watershed | collected 2017-08-17
AATAGCGAGTTGGTACCACCCCTTCCCATCCCGAACAGGACCGTGAAACGACTTTGCGCCGATGATAGTGCTGCAACCAGTGTGAAAGTAGGTCATCGTCAGGCTTCTATACCGAAAAACCCCCGCCCCACAAAGGCGGGGGTTTTTTATTTCGTGGCGCCGAAAAACCTGTCAACGAATCCCGAAGGCGGGCCTCCTGCATTCCGGTGGCAAGCCGTAGCCGGTTGAGCGCACCTTGGCTTCCTTCGTGAATTCGATCTGGAACCACTGACACAGCGGTGTGATGTAACGGTAATTCCACACGAAGCCACGCTCGCGCGCCAGCAAGAAGGTATCGCGCGCCACGCCAATCACTTCACGTACTTCCGCGACATCCATGCCCGGCTTGATGCGTGCGAAATTCTCTTCTTTCAGTACCTGTTCAAAGCGCTCGGCCCTGCCATCGGGGCTGAAATGCACGAAATAGGTATGCCGGCCGAACGGGCCGCGCGGAAACTCAAGTCGGCGCACACCGTCCAGTGACTCGGGCGCCGGAAGCGGTGGTCCCAGCTTTGCAATAACCTCGCTCGGCGCCTTGCCCAGGATCTCGGAAGAGGGTGAATAGGAGGTGGCACAGGCCGACAGCATCATTGCGGCTATCGTACAGACCAGAGGTGCGTATCGGGCGCGCACCGCCCCACGAAACGCTGGCTTAAAGGAATTCATGGTGTCCATCGCTTGCACTCCCTGCATAACTTGCGCGAAGATCACGGCGCGAACCGCGCGCGCTTGACATGAAATGCGCCAACACATTCTAGCAAGCGATTCAAACCAGCGATTCACAACAGCGATTCACAACAGCGATTCACACCAGCGAATCAAACCGGTGAAACATACCAGCGGAAAACAGGAGCGAGACATGGCAGAGCAGGCAGGAAAACCGAGGATCAGCTTTTTCGGCATCGGACTGATGGGCAAGCCGATGGCTACCAATCTGCTGAAAGCCGGCTATCCGGTAATCGCGTGGAATCGCACCACGGCCAAAGCCGAGGCCTTGCTGCCAGCCGGTGCGGTCGTTGCTGCCACCCTCGATGACGCCGCCGACGCCGATATCCTGATCACGATGCTGGCCGCAGGCCCCGAAGTCAAACAGGTACTGGAAGCGATTGCGGACAAGATTCCGAAGGGCAGCCTTGTGATCGACATGAGCTCGACCCGACAATCCGAGGCCGAGGAACTCAGCACAATGCTGGCAGCGAAGGGCGTGCATTTCATTGATGCGCCGGTATCCGGTGGCGTCGTCGGCGCTGAAGCAGCGACGCTGGCCATCATGGCCGGCGGCGATCCGGCGCAGTTCGAGCGTGCGAAACCGGTGCTGTCAGTGATGGGCCGTCCCACGCTGGTGGGTCCAGCCGGATGCGGTCAGCTATCCAAGCTGTGCAATCAGCTGATCGTTGGTGCGACCCTGAACATCGTCGCCGAAGCTCTGCTGCTGGCGGAAGCCGGCGGCGCCGAACCGGCTGCCGTGCGCACCGCCATCCGAGGTGGCTTCGCCGAGAGCAAGATCCTCGAGGTTCACGGCCAGCGCATGCTGGATCGAAACTTCATGCCGGGCGGTCAGGTAAAGACGCAGCTCAAGGACCTCGACAATATTCTTGATGCGGCGAACACGGCCGGCATTCGTTTGCCCGTCACCGAGCTGGTCACCGAACATTACCGAGAACTGGTGAAATCCACACCGCATGCGGACCAGTCTGCGGTCATGCTGGAAGTGGAGCGCCTGAATCCGGGCAAGCGCGTCGGCAGCGCGCCGGACAAGCTGCCGACCTGAGCATGCGTTGAATTGCGGTAACGGCCCCTTCAGCGCAGCGGTGGTCGCGCCAGAAACTGCTCCGCGATACGCACCCAGTAGCTGGCGCCGACCGGCAGTAAATCATCATTGAAGTCATAGCTCGGATTGTGCAGATTGCATGGTCCGAGCCCATGGCCATGTTCGCGATGCGTACCATCGCCGTTACCGATGAAGACGTAGCAGCCCGGCTTCTGCTGCAACATGAACGCAAAATCCTCCGAGCCCATCGTTGGCTCGACATCTACCAGCACACCCTCTTCGCCAACCACATCCTTCATCACGCCGATCGCAAATTCGGTTTCCGGTTTGTGATTGATGAGCGGCGGATAATTGCGCACGAACTTGAACTTGACCGATGCGCCAAAGGCGGCAGCGGTGTGTTCCGCAATCTCGCGCATGCGGCGCTCGACCATGTCCAGCACCGGCATCGTAAACGTGCGCACCGTGCCTATCATGCTGGCCGAGTCAGGCACGATGTTGGTCGCACTGCCGGTATGGATCTGCGTGATCGACAGCACCGCCGAATCCAGCGGGCTGGTGTTGCGCGACACGATGGTCTGCCAGCTCTGCGCAATCTGCACCGCGACCATCACCGGGTCAATCGACAGGTGCGGTTGCGCCGCGTGTGAGCCCTTGCCCTCAATGAGCAGCTCGAACTCGTTGGACGACGCCATCATCGGCCCCGGCACGACGCCCAGGCAGCCTGCTTTCGCATTCGGCCAGTTATGCATGCCGAACACGGCCTCCATCGGGCACTGCTCGAACAGGCCATCGTCCATCATGGCCTTCGCGCCGCCGCCGCCTTCCTCGGCCGGCTGGAAAATCACATAGATCGTGCCGTCAAAGGTGCCGTGCTTTGCCAGATAGTGCGCAGCACCCAGCAGCATCGCCGTGTGGCCATCGTGGCCGCATGCATGCATCTTGCCGTCGTTGCGCGATTTGTGCGGAAAGCTGTTGGATTCCTGCAGCGGCAGTGCATCCATGTCAGCGCGCAGACCCACCGCGCGCGGGCTGCTGCCACGACGGATCACGCCGACGACGCCGGTCTTGCCCAGTCCGCGGATCACCGGTATGCCCCATTCCGTCAACTTGCCCGCCACCAGTTCGGCAGTCTGTCGCTCCTCATACGACAGCTCGGGGTTGGCGTGGATCGCACGGCGGATCGCCTTCAGTTCATGATGAAATTCGAGAATCGGATCGATCAGTTTCATGAGTGTCTCTTCCCAGCGGGGACGGCGTGCATTGCGCCCGTCTGTTGGTTGGCTGGCCACCGGGCCAGACCGCTGTGTAATATTAACCGTAGCGGCGCGTGCATGGGAACGTTGCCCACAGGTTGCCGGCTTGGCAAATCGCAGGACGGCACAGGCGCAGGAAGCCGATCGGAGATGAGATGAATACCCGCGTTGTGCGTGCGGCTTGTCCGCATGATTGCCCCGATACCTGCGCAATGCTGGTCACCGTGACCGATGGCGTCGCGACCGCGATACGTGGCGATCCCGATCATCCGAACACGGCCGGGGTATTGTGTACCAAGGTCGCGCGCTATCTGGAGCGCACCTACCATTCGGACCGCATCCTGCACCCGATGAAGCGCATCGGCCCCAAGGGACAGGGACAGTTCGCGCAGATCAGCTGGGATGAGGCGCTCGACACGATTGCCGACCGACTGCAATCGATTGCAAAGCACGATCCGCGCGCTATCCTCCCTTACAGTTTTGCCGGCACCATGGGCGCAGTACAGGGCGAGTCGATGGCGATGCGTTTTTTCCATCGTATCGGCGCATCGCAGCTGGATCGCACCATCTGTTCATCGGCAGGTGGAGCCGGCCTCAGGTATTCGATCGGCGCGAAGATGGGCACCGACACCGAGCAATTCGAGCATGCCCGATTGATCCTGATCTGGGGTGGCAATCCGATCGCATCCAACCTGCATTTCTGGATGCGCGCGCAAGAGGCGCGCCGCAAGGGGGCAGTGCTGGTCGCGATCGATCCTTACCGCTCGTTGACCGCCGAGAAGTGCCAGCACCATATTGCGCCGCTGCCCGGTACCGATGCCGCACTGGCGCTCGGCATCATGCACGTGCTGGTGCGTGATAACTTGCTCGACCATGATTACATAGCCCGCTACACGCTGGGATTCGATCAATTGCGCGAGCGTGTGGCTGAATGGACCCCGGCCAGGACGGCCGCCACCTGCGGCATCGACGCGGCGCGGGTCGAATGGCTGGCGCGGCTCTATGGCGAGACCGCTGCGCGCGGCGAGGCAGTCGCGATTCGCGTCAATTACGGGCTGCAGCGCGTGCGTGGCGGCGGCATGGCAGTGCGCAATATCGCTTGCCTGCCAGCGCTGGTCGGCGCATGGCGCCACGCGGCGGGCGGCGTACTGCTGTCATCGGGCGACAGCTTCCCGAGACGCAGCGACTGGCTGGAACGCCCGGATCTGTATCGTGCCGATGCCCTGCGACCGGCGCGCACCATCAACATGAGCACCATCGGTGATGACTTGCTGCGTGCGACATCGCATGATTTCGGACCGGCGATCGAGGCTGTCATCGTGTACAACGCCAACCCGGTCGCCGTCGCTCCCGAATCTGCCAGGGTGGCGCAGGGTTTCGCGCGCAGCGATTTGTTCACCGTGGTGCTCGAACATTTCAGGACCGATACCGTCGACTATGCGGACATCGTGCTGCCGGCCACGACGCAGCTTGAGCATGTCGATGTGCATGCGACCTATGGCCATCAATACATCGTTGCCAACAACCCCGCCATTGCACCGCTCGGCGAAGCGAAACCCAACAGCGAGATTTTCCGCTTGCTGGCGCAGCGCATGGGCTTCGACGAGCCCTGTTTTGCCGACAGCGATGACGAGCTCGCTGCGCAGGCTTTCGAGGCCGGGCACGTCTATACAAAAAACTACGACTGGCAGGATGTCAAGCTGCGCGGCTGGTACAAGCTGGACGTCCCACCGGCGCCGTTTGCCGAAGGCGGCTTTCCTACGCCATCCGGCAAATGCGAGTTCTACAGCGAGCGCATGCTGCAGGATGGGCTGGACCCGCTGCCGACCTATATCCCACCGTATGAGTCCGTCGCCTCCGCGCCGGACCTCGCGCGCCAGTATCCGTTGGCCATGATTTCGCCACCGCAAAGGAACTTTCTCAATACCACCTTCGTCAATGTGCAGAGCTTGCGCGACACCGAAGGCGAACCTCACCTCGAGCTGCACGTGGATGATGCAAACGCACGTGGCATCGTCGATGGTGACCGGGTACGTGCGTGGAATGGGCGCGGCGAGATGCTGGCACGAGCGCGCGTCACCGACCGACCGCGCCGGGGCCTGGTCGTCGCGCTGTCGATCTGGTGGAAGAAGCTGGCATCGGATCGCAAGAACGCCAACGAGCTTACGCACCAGCGCCTGACCGACATGGGGCGCGCACCGGCTTTCTACGATGTGCTGGTGCAGGTCGAGAAAGTCCCCGATCACTGACGATGAATGCAGGCGCCGCGCAACACGGGTGCCGTGATGAAGGAAACACCGAAGCGATGAAGAAGCTCCTGCTGCTGTGCCTGTTGTTGTCGCTGAGCGGCTGTGCCCAGATGGGTTACTACGCGCAGGCGGTGCAAGGGCAGGTCAGCCTGCTGTCGCGCGCGAAACCCATCGATCAGTGGCTGGCGGACCCGGCAGTGGCCGATGATCTGAAGTCACGACTGCGACGCACCCAACAGATACGTACATTCGCCGCGCATGAGCTCGGGCTGCCGGACAATGGCAGCTACAAGAACTACGCTGACCTCCAGCGCAAGTATGTGATGTGGAACGTGGTCGCAACGCCTGAGCTGTCGATGACACCGAAGCAGTGGTGCTTCCCGGTCGCCGGCTGTGTCGACTATCGCGGCTACTACAGCCGCGAAGCGGCCGATGCGTTTGCCGATGGCTTGCGCCGGCAAGGCTATGACGTGCGTGTCTCCGGTGTGCCGGCCTATTCGACGCTGGGCTGGTTCAATGACCCGGTGCTGTCCACTTTTATCGAATATCCGGAAGCCGAAGTCGCGCGCATGGTCTTCCATGAGCTCGCACACCAGGTCGCGTATGCGCCCGGCGACTCCCAGTTCAATGAATCCTTCGCTACCGCCGTCGAAGAGATCGGTGTCGCACGCTGGCTCGATGCGCACGGCAGTGATCAGGTGCGTGATGATTACCGCATCTACCGGCAGCGCAAGGAAGACTTCCTCGGCTTGCTCGATGCGTATCGCCGTCAGCTGGAGGCTAACTATGCGCGTGCCGTGTCGGATGACGCGATGCGCGCACGCAAGGCCGAATTGATCGAAGCACTGCGACAAGACTACGCGACGATGAAAGCCGAGCGCTGGTCCGGCTATGCCGGTTATGACCGCTGGTTCGATGGCCCCGTGACGAATGCGCATTTCGTGTTGATCGCGACCTATCATGAGCTGGTGCCGGCGTTTCAGGGGCTGCATGCCGGTCACGCAGATGTTCGCCAGTTCTATCGCGAGGTGCAGCAGCTGGCCCGCATGCCCAAGCCCGAGCGTCGCTTGCGGCTCGCGCAATACCTGCCACCGACACCCGCCACAACATCGACAACCTCGGCACCATCGACACCGTCAGCGTCCGGTACGCTTTTGCCGACAGCGACTGCTGCGTCGCAATAAACAGACAAGCTGGCGGAATTCCGCTAGCATCTTGGAAAGGAGATAGTTGTAAGCACAGCCGTCCGCTCCCCCGCGGACGATCCCTCGCCATAGCGTTCGGGACGGCGCATAGCAATGCCCGCCCACGGACCATAAAACCAAGAGAGGTGCTGCATGGACAAGTTCTGGATTCAATCGTATCCGCCCGGCGTGCCGGCCGAGATTGACTACACCCGCTACCGATCGCTGGTGCATCTGATGGATGAAGCGTTCGCCAAATATGCGGCGCGCGATGCCTATGTGTGCATGGACAAGTTCATCACCTATGCCGATGTCGACCGCATGTCGCGTCAGCTGGGTGCATGGCTGCAGGCGCAGGGCTTGCAACGCGGCGCGCGCGTCGCGCTGATGATGCCCAATGTGCTGCAGTATCCGGTCGCGATCGCGGCGGTGCTGCGTGCCGGTTTCGTGGTGGTCAATGTGAACCCGTTGTACACGCCGCGCGAGCTGGAGCATCAGCTGAATGACTCCGGCGCCGAAGCGATCATCATTCTCGAAAATTTTGCGGCAACACTGGAGAAAGTGATTGCGCGGACCCAGGTCAAGGTGGCCGTGGTCGCCAGCATGGGCGAAATGCTGGGCGGGCTGAAGGGCGCGATCGTCGACTTCGTCGTGCGCAATGTGAAGAAAATGGTGCCGGCGTTTTCATTGCCGAACGCGGTCCGTTTCAAGACGGCGCTGCGCGAAGGCGCTGCACTGCGGCTGCAGCCGGTCGAGCTTGGTCATGATGACATCGCGTTCCTGCAGTACACCGGTGGCACGACCGGACTGTCCAAGGGCGCGATGCTCAGCCATCGCAACGTGATCGCGAACCTGATGCAAAACGAAGCCTGGCTGCAGCCGGCGATGGACCTGCCGCCCAAGGTCGAGTCGCTGACCTTCGTATGCGCACTGCCGCTGTATCACATCTTCGCACTGACGGTGTGCTGCCTGATGGGCACGCGGCTGGGTGGCTTGAACATCCTGATTCCGAATCCGCGCGACATCCCCGGCCTGGTGAAGGAGCTGGGCAAGTACAAGTTCAACATGCTGCCCGCAGTGAATACGCTGTACAACGGCCTGTTGAACAACCCTGATTTCGCGAAGCTCGATTTTTCCGGGCTCAAGCTCTGCAACGGTGGTGGTATGGCCGTGCAAAAGGCGGTCAATGACCGCTGGCGCGCCGTCACCGGCAAGAGCATCATCGAAGGCTATGGCTTGTCCGAGACGGCGCCGGTGGCCACGGCCAATCCGGCCAATGCCGATGAATTCTCCGGCACCATTGGCTTGCCGATTCCATCGACCGATATCGCTATCCTCGACGATGCGGGCCATGCGCTGCCGCCGGGAGAAGTGGGCGAGATCGCGATCCGCGGACCGCAAGTGATGGAAGGCTACTGGCAAAAGCCGGAAGAGACCGCGCGTGTGATGACGGCCGAAGGCTATTTCCGTTCCGGCGACATTGGCTTCATGGATCAGCGTGGCTATGTGACCATCGTCGATCGCAAGAAGGACATGGTGCTGGTATCCGGCTTCAACGTGTACCCGAATGAAGTCGAGGGGGTGGTGGCGACCCATCCGGGTGTGCTCGAATGCGCGGTGGTCGGTGTGCCCGATGCGAACACGGGCGAGGCCGTGAAGCTGTTCGTTGTGCGCCGTGATCCGTCGCTGACGGCCGAGCAGCTGCAAGACTATTGCCAGCAACAGCTCACCGGCTACAAGCGGCCCAAGCACATCGAATTCCGCAATGAATTGCCGAAGACGAATGTCGGCAAGATCCTGCGTCGCGAACTGCGGGATACGAAAGCTGCCGGCAGTTCCGCGTCAGCTGCCGGGTAGCGGCGGCAGCGCGCGTGGACGGCGGTCGTCACCGACGGCCACATAGGTCAGCGTGGCTTCCGTGACTTTCACCGTCTCAGCCTGCAGGCGGCTGCGCTCTGCATACACTTCGACATTCACCGTGATCGACGATGTGCCAGTCTTCACGATCCTCGCGTAGAACGAGAGCAAATCGCCGACAAACACCGGTTGCTTGAACACGAAGGAATTCACCGCCACCGTGCCGACCCGGCCATTGGCACGGCGCACGGCCGGCAGCGCACCGGCAATGTCCACCTGTGCCATGATCCAGCCACCAAACACGTCACCATGAACATTGGCATCGGCTGGCATCGGCATCACGCGCAAGGTGGGCATGCCTTCGGGAAGACTGGTGGATTCCTGACTGCTCATTCACGGCTCCTGAACGGGGTTCCTGAAGCGTCTCGCGTGAGTCGCTAAAATCGGGGGTTTGCATGAATTTGCCCTGCATGGGCAAGTGCTTGCAAGCATAAACCAATCTTGCCCAAGCGCCTTTCCTGCCAGAACGCAGGTGCCGTGACGGCTGCGGTGTGCTGAGTTTTCTGCAGTGTCGCCTTACTGTGCCTGCCCGGCTGCTGATGCCGGCGGCTGCCCTGAAACGATTTTCTGAAACCAGTCCATGCGCCATCATTCACGCCCTGCCCACGATGCCCCAGCCAACCAGGGTGCGCGCAATGACTGGGCGACGCTGAAGACCCTGTTCCCCTACCTGTGGCAATGGAAGTGGCGTGTGCTGCTGGCGCTCGGCTGCCTGGTGTTGGCGAAGGTGGCCAATGTCGGGGTGCCGCTGGTGCTGAAGCACCTGATCGATGGTCTCACCATCAGCCCGGAGCGACCGGCATCGCTGCTGGTGCTGCCCGCAGGTTTGCTGATCGCTTATGGCTTGCTGCGGCTGTCGACCACCGCTTTCACCGAGTTGCGCGAATTCTTTTTCGCGAAGGTCACGCAACGTGCGGTGCGTACCGTCGCGCTCAAGGTCTTCCGGCATTTGCATGCGCTGTCATTGCGCTTTCATCTGAACCGCCAAACTGGCGGTGTGACCCGTGACATCGAGCGCGGCACCCGCGGCATTTCGTCGCTGGTGTCTTACACGCTGTTCTCGATTCTGCCAACGCTGGTGGAGATCACGCTGGTGCTGGTATACCTCGGGACGCAGTACGATCTCTGGTTTTCGCTGATCACGATCGTTGCGCTGCTGGTGTACATCGCGTTCACCGTGGTCGTCACTGAGTGGCGCACGCATTTCCGCCGCACCATGAATGATCTTGATTCGAAAGCCAATGTGCGGGCCATCGATTCTCTGCTTAACTACGAGACCGTCAAATATTTCGGCAATGAAGAATACGAGGCCAAGCGCTATGACGAAGGCTTGCAGCGCTATGAACGGGCGGCCGTCCGTTCGCAGACCTCGCTCACGCTGCTCAACACCGGGCAGTCCCTGATCATTGCGACGGCTGTGACGCTGATGCTGTGGCGCGCAACACTGGGCGTGATCGGCGGCTCCATGTCGCTGGGCGACCTGGTGCTGGTCAATGCCTTCATGATCCAGCTGTACATTCCATTGAACTTCCTCGGCGTGATCTATCGCGAGCTCAAGCAAAGCCTGGCCGACATGGAAAAAATGTTCGGCTTGCTGGACCAGCACCGCGAAGTGGCCGATGCGCCGGACGCCCGGCCTTTGCAGGTGGCGCGTGCGGAGCTGCAGTTTTCGCACGTCGACTTCAGCTACGAGGCGAAGCGACAGATCCTGTTCGATGTCGATTTCACGGTGGCGGCTGGCACCACGACTGCGGTGGTGGGCCATAGCGGTTCCGGTAAATCGACACTGGCGCGCCTGCTGTTTCGGTTCTACGACATTGATGGCGGCGCAGTGCTGATCGACGGGCAGGATATCCGCAACGTCACGCAGACGTCGTTGCGGCAGGCGATCGGCATCGTGCCGCAGGATACGGTACTGTTCAATGACAGCATTGCGTACAACATCGCTTATGGCCGGCCGGGCGCCAGCCATGACGACATCGTCGCTGCCGCGAAAGCCGCTTTCATCCACGATTTCATCCTGTCGCTGCCTGATGCGTACGAGACCACCGTGGGTGAGCGTGGCCTGAAGCTGTCGGGCGGCGAAAAGCAGCGCGTCGCGATTGCGCGTACATTGCTGAAAAATCCTGCCATTCTGGTGTTTGATGAAGCAACCTCGGCGCTCGACTCTCATGCCGAGCAGGCGATACAGGCGCAGTTGAAAGAAATCGCACGCGACCGGACCACGCTGGTGATTGCGCATCGCCTGTCGACGGTGGTCGATGCGCACCAGATCCTGGTGATGGCCAAGGGCCGTATCGTCGAGCGCGGCACGCATGCAGAATTGCTGGCGCGGCAGGGCCTGTATGCGCAGATGTGGCAGCGCCAGCAGGCACACCGCGGCGAGGCCGAGCCTGACCAGGACGAGGCGGCGCTGGCCTGAGTTGGCCTGATTCGGCCTGAGTCGGTCTGATTAGCCTGCGCGGGCCCGAGTGCCCGGCTGGCGGGCTGGATTCGGCTTGAAGGATTTTCACGACAGCAACGACCGGCTTCTCTTACAATCGTCGGCACTGTTACGCCATAGCAACCCCGGTGGCCATGCTGATGTGGCCGCCTGTACCGCAGCCGCCGTTGCCGCACACCTTATCGGACACCCTAACGCCTCAGGCCCGCCATGGATACCCGTACTCTGCTCATCGATAGCTTCCGTGCCGCCGTTGGCGCGGCTGACCCGCTGAAGATCGTTGCCGCGCACTTGCCGTCGCCGCCGCGCGGACGTACCCGGGTGGTGGGCGCCGGCAAGGCCGCGGCCAGCATGGCGCGCGCGGTCGAACTGGCGTGGCCGGCGGACGCGCCGCTCGATGGCCTGGTCGTGACGCGTTATGCACATGGGATGCCGACCGATCGAATTCGCGTGGTCGAGGCCGGGCATCCGGTGCCCGATGGCGCCGGCGAGGCGGCAGCGGCAGAGATCCTGCGCATGGCCTCCGAGCTGGGTGAAGACGATTTGCTGATTGCCGTCGTGTCCGGCGGTGGTTCCAGCCTGCTGGCGCTGCCGGTCGAGACGGTGTCGATGGCAGACCTGAAAGTGGTGACCAACAGCCTGCTGCGCTCGGGCGCCCCGATCACCGAGATGAATATCGTGCGCAAGCACTTGTCGCGCGTGCAGGGTGGTCGACTCGCGGCGGCCTGCAAGGCAAAGATCGTGACCCTGATCATCAGTGACGTCACCGGGGATGATCCGAGTGCGATTGCATCCGGCCCGACCTGTGCCGACCCCAGCACCTACCAGGATGCACTCGACATCATCAAACGCTTTTCAGTGGAAGCGCCAGCGTCGGTGATGGCGCACCTGCAGGCAGGTGCGGCCGGCAAGATCGACGAGACACCGAAGCCGGGCGGCCCCGAGCTCGCGCATGCGACCAATACCGTGATCGCTACTGCGCACGAGAGCCTGCAGGCGGCGGCCGAATTCTTCCGCGCGCAAGGCATCACGCCCGTGGTGCTCGGTGATACGGTCACTGGCGAGGCCACTGAAGTGGCCAAGGTCTATGCGGCGCTGGTGCGCGAGATCCGCACGCATTCACAGCCGTTCAAGCCGCCAGTGGCGCTGATCTCGGGCGGCGAGTGCACGGTCACAGTGCGCGGCAACGGCCGCGGCGGTCGCTGCGTCGAATTCCTGACCTCGCTGGCGGTCGAACTCGATGGCATGCCCAACGTCTATGCAGTGGCGGGCGATACCGACGGCATCGATGGCACCGAGGACAATGCCGGTGCGCTGCTGTTCCCCGATACCCCGGCACGCGCGGCTGCGGCAGGTGTCAGCGCGCAGAAGATGCTGGCCAATAACGACGGCTACAGCTACTTCGAAGCGATCGGCGATCTGATGGTCACCGGGCCGACGCGCACTAACGTCAACGACTACCGCGCCATCCTCGTCCTGTAAAATCTTGTGCTGACGCGCGGCTTCTGCGCGCCAAGCTACGCCACGCTGTATCGCGTGGCGTCTTGTCGCGTCAAACGCTGTGCGATGCATCCATCCATTCGAGGTTCGTTCGATGTCCCCCTCCGCAGCCCCTTCTTCAGCGCCTTCCCCAGCGCTTTCCACCCTGACGATCACCCGCCCGGATGACTGGCATGTCCATCTTCGCGATGGCGCGGTGCTGGCTGATGTGGTGCCGCATACGGCACGCCAGTTTGCACGCGCCATCGTGATGCCTAACCTTAAGCCGCCGGTCACGACGACGGCGATGGCGGCTGCCTATCGCGAACGCATCCTCGCGGCGGTGCCGCCGGGCGTCGCATTCGAGCCGCTGATGGTGCTCTACCTGACAGACAATACCCGTGCCGATGAAATCAAGCGTGCCGTCGACAGCGGCATCGTGCACGGCGTGAAGCTGTATCCGGCCGGTGCAACCACCAATTCCGATGCCGGCGTCACCGATCTCAAGCGCTGCATGGGCGCGCTGGAAGCGATGCAGGCGCTGGGCCTGCCCCTGCTGATCCACGGTGAGGTCACCGATGCCGATATCGACCTGTTCGATCGCGAAGCTGTCTTCATCGACAAGATCCTGCAGCCACTGCGTCGCCAGCTGCCCGCGTTGCGCGTGGTGTTCGAGCACATCACTACGCGTGACGCGGCAGACTATGTGCGCGATGCCGATGGCGACATCGCAGCCACCATCACCGCGCATCACCTGCTGTACAACCGCAATGCCATCTTCAAGGGTGGCATTCGTCCGCACTATTACTGCCTGCCGGTACTCAAGCGCGAGATCCATCGCCAGGCGCTGGTGGCAGCGGCGACCTCGGGCAATCCGCGCTTCTTCCTGGGTACCGACTCGGCGCCGCACCCGAAGGGACTGAAGGAGCATGCCTGTGGCTGCGCCGGTTGCTACACCGCGCTGCATGCGATGGAACTGTACGCACAAGCCTTCGAGCAGGCCGGTGCGCTGGACAAGCTCGAAGGTTTTGCGAGCTTCCATGGCCCGGACTTCTACCGTCTGCCACGCAACAGCGACCGCCTGACGCTCCGGCGCGAGAGCTGGGATATCCCTGCCGAATTGAAGATGGGTGACACCACGCTGGTGCCGCTGGATGCAGGACTATCGCTGCCATGGAAGTGCGTCTGATCGTTGTGCATCATCTGACGCGACGTCGTGGCTTTTGACGGCATCTGCTGGCAGGCGCCCTGGTTCGTACCGTTCAGCGAGTCCGGCGCGGTGCTCGCAAAATCGGGCGACTGGATCGCGGAAGCCAATCATCTCGCAGCCATGCGCCGGCTGACCAACTACCGCGGCTTGCCCGTTCGGTTCATCCCCCAATCCGCGTTGCCGGACGGTTCTGGCTATGAAGCGCATATCGCCGAGACCGGCGAAGTGCCGACGCGCGACAACCTGCATGATTTTTTCAACGCCCTTGTGTGGTTGCATTTCCCACGCACCAAGCAAGCACTCAATGCCTTGCATGCGCGTGCTTTCGATCGGCCGGTGAAGGCTGGTACGCGCGGCCGGCAGCGTGATGCGGCGACCTTGTTCGACGAAAATGCTGCGCTGTTCATCGCCGACAGCGAGCACAGGCTGACCGCCTTGTATGAGCATCGCTGGGCCGAGGTCTTGCATCGCGATGCGCCGGCCTTCGCGAAGGATTGCCAGGTGATGTTGTTTGGCCATGCGCTGCTTGAAAAGCTGGTCAGCCCCTACAAGTCATTGACGGCCCATGTGTGGACCGTGTGCGTCGAGCCCGATTGGTGGCAGCAGGATGAAGCCGCGCGCCGCGCCGACATCGACCACCGGGTCAGCGAGGCCATCTCAAGCGGCTTCACGTCCGCAGATTTCTGCCATTTGCCGGTGCTGGGTGTGCCCGGCTGGTGGCCGGGACAGGATGCCGACTTCTATGCAGACAGCGCGGTATTCCGTCCCGGCCGTGGTGTCAGAAGCCCTTCTGGATTCCGACCATGACGGCATTCGAGGTGCCGGTTTGCAGCAGCGTCGGATCCGCGCCGGCGTCGATGTTGCCCGAATAGGACGAAGGCACGCCATCTGTAGCGCGATTGAACACGGCATACAGATTGGTGGTTTTCGACAGTGAATACACCGCCGATACATTCCACAGGTTCGGGCTGCCGACACCATCATTGTGTGCATAGTTGATGCCGACACTGGCCGCAGGCATCACCTTCATCTCTGCACCGGCAATCCAGGTGTTGCTGGTCTCGCCCGTCTCGGGATCAAAGCGCACCACGTTCGCCGCGACCTTCAACGGACCCACCGGCGCACTGGCGCCGACCAGGTACTGCCGGTATTGCGCATCGCGATCCGATGCCGCCACCACTACGTTCAGCGCGCCGAATGCATAGCCCGCATTCGCTGATACGAAGCGATTGCGACGCTGGTCACCGGGTACGCCACCGGGCGAATACATCACGCTCGCCGTCACTCCCGCCAGCATCTCGGAGGGCAGGCTGTAAGTGATCGAGTTCGGTATGAAGAAGCCACCAGTGGTGCCCAGCGCAGGATCGGCGTCGGTACCGCCCGGATAGACCGGCACTGGCGCACCGAGCGAATTCAGTACCGTGCCACTACGGTGCATCAGCCGGGCAGGCACATAGAAGCTCTGTCCCGCCAGCCCCAGTGTCGATGTGTACGCAGCGAGGAAAGGACTCAGGTTCAGGCCGGCCGTCAGTGAACCCATCGGGCCACTCAATCCGACATTCGCCATGCGGCTGAACACACCGGTCGTGCCGCCATTCGCGATCGAACCGGTGCCGGCGTTGATGCCGCCTTCGAGCCGGAAATGGGCCTTCATGCCGCCACCCAGATCTTCCGTGCCTTTCATGCCCCAGATCGATGGCGCCCAGTTACCTTCGCCGAAGCTGGTGCGGCGCTCGGCAGTGGTGCCGATGTTCGATGCGCTCACGATCGATGCATCGACGTTGCCATACAGGGTCAGGCCGGACTCGGCCGACGCGGGTGTCATTGCCGTTGCGCCGGCCAGTAATCCGGACAGCGCTGCTGCACGCATCATTTTTTTCATTCCAAACTCTCCAGTGGTTGACAACGACTGACAAGTTTGGACAGATGGAGGTGCGACAAATCCCTGCCCATCAAGATAAGCTTGCAACGCGTTTGTTGCCCCGCAATTGGATGAACTTTTTACGTCGGAGCTCGGCTGGCTTCAGGATGCATTGTGCGGATCAAGTGCGGATGCAGAAATGAAAAAGCCGCCCCGAAACGGGGCGGCTTCCGTACTGCGCTCTAAAACACCGGCGGCACGTGGCCGCGCGTGATTAGAACGAGTGTGCCAGGCCGACAGCCAGCAGCGACTTGCCGCTCAGGCCGGCGTTGTCGTTGGCAGCAGCGCCTTCACCAGTACCGCCATGCGACTGGCTGAACTGGCTGTAGTTCAGGTAGCCGAAGGTTGCCTTCGACAGGTTGTACTGCAGCGAGAAGGTCGTTGCGGTGCCTTGTGCCAGACCCGAGTTAGCCGAGTAGGTCAGGCCGCCAGCCAGTGCGCCCACGAGCGGCATCGAGGCGCCCAGGACATAACCGTTGTTGGTGGTAGTGGTCTTGTTGTTGCTGTAGATCGCATTCAGACGAACACCCGCGACTTCGGTGTTAGCCGCGATAGCGGTGTTGGTGATAGCGGTAGTGTCCGCTGCACCGTTGGTACCCTGGGTAGCAGCACCCACCGACTGGTAGGCCAGTGCGAGGTTGATGCCAGCAACGCCGGTCGTCAGGCTGGCTGCCTGGTAGGAGCTGTTCTGCGTATCGTTACCAACGCGGTACATCACGTTTGCAGTCAGGCCAGCGCCAGAAGCCGACACGTTGACAGCGCCAGGGACGAAGAAGCCGCCGTTCAGTGTACCGGTATCGCTGGTGCCAGCGCCGACGTTGGCGAGCGTGCCGCCAAATGCTTTGAACATTGCCGGGACGAATGCACCGTTGCCGCCAACGCCAGTCACGCCGGTCAGGGTCGCGCCGATGAACGGGGAAATCTGGGTGCCCAGGGTGATGCCAACGGACTCAGTCGACAGGCTGACATTTGCAGCACGGTTGAAGACAGCCGAGCCCACGCCGCCGTTGGCGCCGCTTGCGCCGGTTGCAGCCTGGATACCGCTCTCCAGAGCGAAGCCAGCCTTCAGGCCGCCGCCCAGGTCTTCCGAACCGGTGAAGCCAAAGATCGTACCGGCGCTGTTACCTGCGCCGCCAAAGCCGGTGCCAGCCGAAGTCGAGACGATCGAAGCGTCGATCGTGCCGTAGGCCTTGACGCCGTCAGCCAGCGCTGCCGTCGAAGCCACCAGTGCCAGTGCTGCCAGAGCAACTTGAGTCTTTTTCATCGAATAATCTCCAAAGACTTGAAATCACTCAATGGATTGCATTGATTACCCCAGCAATTCCAAGCTTTGATGGATACTCTGATCAGCTAGAGTCAACAGGAAAAAACTTTGATACAAGTTTGAGGGTTTCTTCTGGTTAAAACCTCGTGATAAAAAGCTCATAATCCTGATTTCCATACCTTTCTATTTCAGGTAATCAATGCCTGACTTTGATACACCGTTGCCGAATTCAATGTGATGGAAGCCTTGTCTCCCGCCAATGACGATTCCTATGCCAGTCGGCAAGCGCGCTCGCTGCCGGTGCTGTCATCGATGTCTGCCGTGCGTGGCTATCCGAGCAAACTAAAGATTTACCGGATTCGAGGCAGTCGCTTCTGGCAGGCACGCTGCTACATGGACGGCAAGATGTACGTGCGCAGCACTCGTGCTGTGGAGAAACAACAGGCGACCGAGGTCGCCAAGCAGTTCTACGAAGAACTGCTGGTCCGGCTGCGCCAGCCGGGCGAGAGCGAGGTCGCGCGGATCGATAAAGCGCAGCAGCGTGAGACACCAGCCAAGTATCTGTTCGAGCAGGTGGCCGAGCGCGCGCTGGAAGGGGCGAAGGGGCGAATGATGCGGGGCGAGCTGTCGCTGCAATCGTTCAAGGCGCTGCGCAATCGATTTATCAAGCAGATCACCCCGGTTCTGGGGCGGCGGGATATCCGCGCTCTCACGCATGAAGACCTGTCGCAATTCATGGATGTACTGGTTCGGCGTGGTGCATCATCGATCACGATCACGCAGTATCTGCAGTCGGTGCGGCTGGTGTTCAAGTTTGCATTGATCAATGAGCTGGTCGACCGCATCCCGCCCTTTCCAAAGGTGCGGCTGAATTCGCAGCCACGCGGCGGGTTCACGGTATCGGAGTACAAGACCCTGCTGCGCACGGCCAAGCGCCTGGCTCGGCTTCAGGAAGAGCCAAAGCCGGCGACGCACCGCAATCGTGCGGGCGGCATCTTCACAAAAACGGCATCGGTGCCGAGGGAAATGGCCTGGGTCATCGGTTTCATGGTCAACAGCTTCCTGCGACCGACGGATTTGAAGTACATCCAGCACAAGCACGTGGAGACCATACGCACCAACCACTTGTACCTGCGGCTGACGATCCCCGAAACCAAGCGCCACAAGGCGCAGATCGTGACGCTGCGGCCCGCGGTGCGCATTTACCAGAGCCTGACGAGGTACGCGAGGGCGATCGGCCGGGCCAATCCGGATGACTATCTTTTTCTGCCGGACGTGGATGACCGTGACGCGGCTGCGGTCGTGTTATCGCAAAACTTCAACAAGATCCTTGTTGCTACCGGTCTGAAGACGGGCGAGCTGGGGCAGACGCGCAGCCTGTACAGCTTGCGGCATACCGCAATCATGTTCCGGCTGTTGTATGGCAAGGGCATCGATCTGCTGACTCTGGCGCGCAATGCGCGCACGTCGGTGCAGATGATCGAAGAATTCTATGCATCGAACCTGACGGCGGAAATGAACATCGGCTTATTACCAAGCAAACGCGCACGTGCAGTGCGACAGGCAGAATTGCCCTTGTAATTCCGAAGTGCGTTTGCCGCCCCCTGATGCGCACATGGACATGATGCGCGTTTCATATCGAATGCCAATTTGGCATCCTCCCCTATCCTCGAAGCCGACCCTCACCGGAGTCACCGGCGCTTTGTTGCGAGCGATGTGATTTGGCTGTGATCACTTTGCTTTATGTCGCATTTCATGGGCCATGGTCAGCCGGGCAGGCGCTCTCTTCGAGATCGACGTGCTTGACAGCAAGTAATGTAAATTACATGTATAGTTCTAAGATCTGTATCAAAACCGACTCGATCCTGACATATCCCGGTTCTGCATCCCAACCCCTGCCCCATGCCTTCCTTCGTTGATCCACCTGCCAGCGCACTATCATGGTCAGCCATGCTCGGCACCTTGCGTGCGCATGTCTTGCTTGTCCTGAGTGCCGGGCTTTTTTGTGCTGCCGCAGCCGGTTTATGGAGCTGGTATGTTCCAGCGCGGTTCGAGGCAACAGCTAGCATGACGATGGCTCACGTACTCGGAGAGCCGGTGGAAAGGCCTTCCGGCCTGGTCGAGAAGATCAAATCCGGAGCATATTTTTCTCAGGCGACATGGGCGGCATGTGATGTCAATGGCGTGGCTGATCCAGGCCGCAGGCTGGCAGACAAGATACGTCCGCTTTCGAACAAGAACGCACCGTTCGTCGGGATTTCCTTTGTTGCGGAGACGACCGACAAGGCAACCGCCTGTCTGGCGCAAGTGATCAACGAGGTCACCCTTGCGCAAGACAAGCTGGCTCGGCCAACGCTCGTGGCCAAGCGTTCGCAATTAGATGAAATGAAGCGCAGGCTGAATCTGATGCAGGCGTCTGATGCTGCCGCTGACAAGCTGCAGCTGACATCAGAAATCAATCATCAGCAATTCGCTGTGCAGTCTTTGTGGCTGAGCGCAGCCATCTCGCGCCATGAAGCCGAGCGCGACCTGGCACGCCGTATTGCAGATCTGGAGATCAAGCTGACGGCGCCGCTCACGCATCCGACGCGTTTGGTGTCCGCTATTTATGCACCTCCGATCCCATTGGGGCCGCCGGTCTGGGTGCGCAGTCTGGGTGCCTTTGTTGCGGGAATCTTCCTGGCTGTAGTCGGAATCGTGTTGCGCGCTCAATTCCCCTCAAGGCCACTTGACAGGTCGGCGCCCTGAACCAGCCACTGTTGTGGCGGCGGGTTTGTCGATCTTGTCGAGCATGGCTGATAGATTGCATGCGCAGGTTTTGGAAGGGTGATGTAGCTTGTCGTGTATGGAATATGGTATTAATCGCGTGTTGCCATTAATCCATCGCACTTGATCATGTCTTCTTCAATGCCGCCCGGAATTGAGTCCGCAGACGACGAAATCTCACTGGCTGACATTGCCAATTTCCTGTCATCGAACGCCAAGGCCTTGTGGGCTGGTGCGGCCGCCGCCTTGCTGATCGCCGGCGGCTATGTCGGTCTGGCCCCGGCTCGCTACAAGGCGACGGTCAATGTTCAGATGGCGACAGTTGAGAGCGAGCCTATTGAGACCCCTGCGGTGCTGGTGGAGAGGCTGAAGTTGCCTCTGTATTTTTCCGCGCAGACCTGGCGTGTATGCGGAACGGATAATGAGCTCCATCCAAGCCGGGCGCTGGCACAGGAGCTTAGCCCCGCCGTCAACCGCAACGCGCCTTTTGTGAAGTTAAGCTTTGTTGGTCCCAGCCCTGAGGCCGCCGCTGCATGTCTGCATACCGTCGTGCAGGAGATCAGTGAAAAGCAGGCCGAGATGTCAGAGCCGCTGATCAAGCTCAGGCAGGCCAATTTGCAGGCATTGAAGGAGAAGCAGGCAGAGGCGCAGGCATTCCTGAAGATGCTTCCGAAGGTAAAGAGCGACATGAATATCTCGGACGCGAAGTTTCCCGCCGTGTCTTTGCTGATGGCAGCAGGTTTGACCAAGGAATCTGAAATCCGCGAGCGGCAGCTGGAGATTGACGAAGCAGAGTTGAAGCTAACGCCGCCGAACACGCAGAGCACGACCCTGGCTGCGCCGATCTATGCGCCAAATTCGCCGACGGGACCGGCCGCGTGGATGATCTTGTTGGCTGCGCCGCTGGTAGGGCTGATGCTGACTGTCTTGCTGCTATTGCTGAAGAATGCGCTGACGCGCCCGTCTAAATGACGGCGTTTCTTCGGAGAGCATGCAGATGTGAATGTGGAATGGTCGGGGTGAGAGGATTCGAACCTCCGGCCTCTACGTCCCGAACGTAGCGCTCTACCAGGCTAAGCTACACCCCGATGTCGACGGTTGCTGCATTGGCGCCGTGTGGTACGGCACCGCAACCGCGAAAGTCCGGCAGTATAACAAATTTCCTTGCCGGTGGCGATGCTTTTCCGGCGGGTTAATGATTCCGATCCACCGAAAAATCCGCCAACGCCGCAAGCGCATCCTTGCACGGCCCTGCCGGCATCAGCGTCAGCGTATCCTTCGCCCGATCTACCGCAGCGACTGCCTGCTGTCGTGTGTATTCGAGCGCGCCCGAGCTGGTAATCGCTGCCAGGATCTCGTCGAAATGCGCCTCGTCCCCGTTCGCAATACAGTCACGCACCAGCGTACGCTGCTGCTCGGTGCCATGCTGCATCAAGTAGATCAGCGGCAGCGTCGGCTTGCCTTCGCGCAGATCGTCGCCGACGTTCTTGCCGATGTCGGCGGCATTGCCTGAATAGTCGAGCACATCATCGATAAGTTGGAACGCGGTCCCGAGCGAGCGGCCGTATTCGGCGGCCGCTGCGATACCTTCCTCGGAAGCACCCGCGATCAGGCTGCCGAGTTCGGTGCCGGCCTCGAACAGCTTCGCGGTCTTGGAGCGGATCACCTGCAGGTAGCGCGCCTCGGTCACGTCCGGGTCGTGCATGTTCATCAGCTGCAGCACCTCACCCTCGGCGATCACATTGGTGGCATCGGCGAGGATCTGCATCACGCGCATGTTGTTCACCGAAACCATCATCTGGAACGCGCGCGAGTACACGAAGTCACCGACCAGCACGGACGCGGCATTGCCGAACATTGCATTCGCGGTCTGTCGACCCCGGCGAAGTGCGGACTCATCGACCACATCATCATGCAGCAGCGTCGCGGTATGGATGAACTCGATCACCGCCGCGAGTTTGTAGTGTTCGTCGCCCTTGTAGCCCCATGCATTGGCCATCAGCAGCACCAGCGCGGGCCGGATGCGCTTGCCGCCGGCGCTGATGATGTAGTCGGCGATCGTCGAGACCAGCGGAACGTCCGAGTGCAATTGGGCGCGGATGGCGGCATCCACGGCCTGCATGTCGTTGGCGATGACGACAAGGGGATGTTGCGGCTTTTGTAATTCCAGGGTGGCGGACACGATGGTCTGGCGGTCTCGTTTGGGGCAGCGGGCGGCTGCCGGGCACGGGATTATACGACGATGCCTGCACACCAAACCTTCGCCCGTCATCCCGAACGCCCTCAGAATGCAGGAAATCCGGGCGTCAGCGTCTTCCCGGGCGGGCATGCTGGGTTCCGGCCGGTGGCCTCCAACTGCGCATCGAGCCTTTGACCTGAACGCCAAGTCCATGTATTATTTGGGGTTTTCCCGATTCCGCAGGCAAATTTCAGGCGGTGTCGGGGTGAAGCAGTATCCCGGCAAACGGCGGGTCGGCAAGCACTGACGACGAACCGGGCGTTATCCCCAAACTCGAATGATGAGGTTCCCATGTACGCGGTCATAAAAACCGGCGGCAAACAATACAAGGTTGCTGCTGGCGAAAAACTCAAAGTAGAACAGATACCGGCAGACATCGGCTCCGAAATCACCCTGGATCAAGTGCTCGCAGTGGGCGCTGGCGAAACCATCAAATTTGGTGCGCCCCTGGTTCAAGGTGCTACGGTGCTGGCTACGGTAGTGGCGCACGGTCGCCACGACAAGGTGAAGATTTTCAAGATGCGTCGTCGCAAGCACTATCAGAAGCGTC
>JACCDU010618229.1_pt1 | contig 22288 bp, 19 predicted proteins | sample 7446081 | NCBI WGS metagenome assembly JACCDU01 (sample SAMN15323447, study PRJNA562643) | freshwater metagenome | isolation source: river surface water | place: USA:Blue River Watershed | collected 2017-08-17
AGCATGGCGCTGGGTCGTCCTTCTCAATCGGGATGGTTGCCTTCGTCAAACAACTTTGCATCAATTCGTCCATGGCCGCGAAGCACAGAGGGTACTTTTCCTCCCTGGGAGAGGCGATCGCGTCCTATGCCGTGGACGTGGTCTACGGACGTCGGCGCGGGGCCGGGGCGACCTTGCTCGGGGCCTTCCTCAAGGTCCTCTCCTGGATCTTCGGCGCGCTCGTCCGCCTCCGCATCTGGCTTTACCGCAACCGTGTCTTCCGCGACACGCCGCTGGGCTGCAAGGTCGTCGTCGTGGGCAACCTGACCGTCGGCGGCACGGGGAAGACGCCGATCGTGCTCAAGATGGCCAAGGTCCTGGCCTCCCGCGGCCGACGCGTCGCCATCCTCTCGCGCGGCTACAAAGGCGCCTCGGATTCGGTGGCCAAACGTTTCTGGCGCTGGCTCACCCAAGGCAGCCGGCCCGATCCGTTGGTGGTCTCCGACGGACGCAGCGTCCTCGCCGGACCCGACGAGGCCGGCGACGAGCCTTACATGCTCGCGCAGAACCTCAGCGCTGACGGCGTGGTGGTGATCGTCGACCGCGACCGCGTCGAAGGCGGCCGCTTCGCGCTGCGCCGCTTCGGCGTCGACACGATCCTGCTCGACGACGGGCTGCAGTACCTGCCGCTCCGCGGACAGATCAACCTGCTGCTGGTCGACAGCCGCGACCCGTTCGGCAACGGCTCCATGCTGCCGCGCGGCGTGCTGCGCGAACCGGTCTCCAATCTCAGCCGTGCTTCCTATGTCTTCGTGACGAAGTCGGTCGGTCCGCCTGATCCGGCCTTGGTAGCCCTTATCCGTCGCCATAACCCTAAGGCTGAGATCATCGCCTGCGCCCACGGCGCCAAGGAACTCGTCGAGGTCGACGGCCCCCGCCGGCTGCCGATGTCCGAACTGGCGGGCAAGCGCGTGGCCGCCTTCTCCGGCATCGCCACGCCGGAGCGCTTCGAGGAACTGCTGACCGGCCAGGGAGCGGTGCTCGCCTCGAACCGTCGCTTCCTCGATCACCACTCCTTCAACGACGAGGACCTCGACGAGGTGCTCGATCAGGCCATGCAGGCCAAGGCGGAGATGATCGTGACCACCGAGAAGGACGCCGTCCGCCTGCAGGCGCGCTTCCGTCCGCCGATCCCGCTGATGTACGTCCGCCTGGAGGTCGAGATCCTCGGCGCCGAGGACGGCTTCAACGCGGCCGTCGAGCGGATCTGCCTGGGGCCTTCTTCTTCGGCGCGCTGACCGTCTCGGGCGCGAGCCGACGGGCGAGGGCGAGGAACGCGTCCTGTGCGCAGGCCGCCAGCCGGCCTTCGCTCCGGCAGGGGTCATAGCCGCCGTCGGCGCGCAGGACCTTGGCGTCGCCGTTCTGCGCGTCATAGGTGGCGATGATCTCGGTCTCGATCCGCCGCCGCAGCGCCTTGTTGCGGACCGGGAAGACGCATTCGACCCGGCGGTGGAAATTACGAGGCATCCAGTCGGCGCTCCCCATCAGGATGATGGGCTCGCCGGCGGAGTTCGCGAAGCGGAAGAGCCGGCTATGCTCCAGGAAACGGCCGAGGAAGCTGCGGACCCGGATATGCTCGCTCAAGCCGGCGACGCCCGGGATCAGGCAGCAGACGCCGCGGACCACGAGTTCGATGCGCACGCCCGCCCCGGAGGCGCGATAAAGGGCGGCGATGACGTCCGGATCCACGAGGCTGTTGACCTTAGCGAAGATCGCGGCGGGCCGGCCGGCCTTGGCGGCGGCCGCCTCGGCGTCGATGAGCTCGATGATCCGCCGCGACAGCTCGAACGGAGCCACGAGGAGGTGCTTGAACCTGGGCGCCGCGAGGTTGCCGGTGAGGACGTTGAACAGGAGCCCGACGTCGGCGGTGACTTCCGCGTCGGCGGTGAACAGCGAGAAGTCGGTGTAGACCCGGGCGGTCCGCGGGTTGTAGTTGCCGGTGCCGAGATGGGCGTAGCGACGCAGCCCGCCTTTCTCCTGACGGATGACGAGGCAGGCCTTGCAATGCGTCTTGAGTCCGCCGAGCCCGTAGACCACGTGGGCGCCGGCTTCCTCGAGCTGGCGCGCCCACTCGATGTTGTTCAGTTCGTCGAACCGGGCGCGCAGTTCGACCAGGGCGGTGACCTGCTTGCCGTTGCGCGCCGCTTCCTTCAGCGCCTCGACGACCGGGGAATCACCGCTCGTGCGGTACAAGGTGAGCTTGATGGCGACGACGGCGTCGTCCCGCGCGGCCTGCCGGAGGAAATCGACGACGGGCGTGAACGACTCGTAGGGATGATGCAGCAGGAGGTCCTGCTGGGCCACCCGCGCGAAAAGCTTGGCGGGGTCCGCGCATTCGGCCGGCATCGCCGGGACGAACGGAGGATAAAGGAGGTCGGGACGGTTGACGAGGTCGACGAGGCTGCCCAGCCGCAGCAGGTTGACGGGGCCGCCGACCCGGAAGGCGTTGGGCGCGGCGAGGTTCAGGGAACGCAGCAGCCACTGGAGTTCGCCTTCAGGGACGTCGCCCTCGATCTCCAGCCGCACCGGGGCGCCTTTCCGGAGATTGCGGATCTCCTCCTCGATGGCTTCGAGCAGGTTGCCCGACTCCTCTTCGTCGACGTAGAGGTCGCTGTTGCGCGTGATCCGGAAAGCCCACGAGCCCTGGAGCTCGAGCCCGGGGAAAAGCCGGTGGATGAAGAGCTGGACGACGTGGCTGAGCAGGGTGAAGGCCGGCGTCCCCTGACCGACGGACAACACGCGCGGCAGGACCCGGGGGATCGGGACGACGGCGCGGCGGATCTCCCCTCCGACGGGATCCCGCAGGAGGACCAGGAGGTAGAGACCCTTGTTCGTGAGGACCGGGAACGGATGGGACGGGTCGATCGCCAAGGGCGTGAGGGCCGAGAAGATGTCGGCGTCGAAACGCGGCGACAATTCGGCCCGGTCGGCCTCGGTGAGCTGCTCGCGCGACTTGAACACGATGCCCTGGGCGGCCAGCGCGGGGACCAGCTGCTCCTTCCAGCATCGTTGCTCGGCCTCGACGAGGGCCCGGGCCTTCGTCAGGACCTCCGTCAGGAACTCCCGGGTCGCCGGATGACTGGCCGACTCCTCCTGCTGCATGATGCCGGCCACGCGGATCTCGAAGAACTCGTCGAGGTTGGAACTGACGATGGACAGGAAGCGGACCCGCTCCAGGAGCGGCACGGAAGGATCTTCGGCGAGTTCGAGGACGCGTCGGTCGAAGCTTAGCCAGCTGAGCTCTCGGTTGAACATGGCGTAGGAAGGAGGTCGGCCGCGTCCGGTCGGGACGGACCTAAGCTACGAGCCAACCGCCCGGCCCGGGGCAGGCAAACAAATGCCCTCGCCGGATTGTTACATTATCGTGCGGAACCGGCATGCGGCGTCCAGAACACCCGCAGGTCCTCATGCCGGGCCAGACGGTGACGCGGCGAGGCCGCTTCCGGGTAACGGACGACGTCGCCCCGGGCGAAGGTCGCCGCCAGCAGCTTGACCTCGTGCTTCGACAACCCGCGCGTCGGCACTTCGACGTGCTCGATGCGGCCTTCGCGGACGGCGACGAAACGCAGCAGTCCCTTGATGATCTGCACGTCGGAAACCAGCCGGGCCAGCCCGGCCGGCAAAGGAGCCAAGGGCGCCTCGCTGAAGGCGGCGAAGGCGAAGCGTACTTCGCGCAGGTCGCGATGGAGGTGCCGGTTGACGAACGCCGTCGAGCGCGGCGCGGTCCAGGCGCGGGTCTCGTGGCTCCAATGTTCGCCGCCCGCCAGCTGGGGGTCGGGCCGCGCGTCAAGCTCGGGCGCGACGCGGGTCTCGCCGCGCGCCGCGAGCGCGTCGCTCAGACGTTGCAGCCGTTCGGACGTGACGCGCAAGGCCGGTTCCAGGAGGACGACCAGGCCGCCGGGCGCCAGTCGGGCGCGCACCGCGTCGTACCAACGCAGCAAGGCGGCGTCGTCGAGCTGCGACAGTTCGTTCAGCACGAAGCCGGCGACGATCACATCGAAGTCGCCTTCGGGCCAGCTCTCCGCGCGGGCGGCGTCACCGATGCGGGTGGCGATCCGGCCGGCATCGCCGAGCACCGACCGACCGAAGGCTTCCATCGCGACCAGGGCCATCGGCGACTTGTCCAGGCCGGTGAGGCTGATGTCCACGTGCCCCATCTGCGCCAGACGATGGGCCACCGCCACGCCGCAGGAACCGGGTCCGGAGCCGAGGTCGAGCACGCGCGGGGCAGGGCGGGCGGGCCGCCAACCCCGCAGCCCGCAGACCTGCGTCAGCGCGAAGGATGTCCGGGCGAAGCTCTGCGGCAGGAAGAAGACCCCGTAAGCCGCGAGGAGGCGCGGGTCGGCGAAGTAGTCGGGGAACTGCTTGCTGGGACGCTCCGTGGTGAAAAGGTCCGATAGGTGCGCGACGGCCGCCGTCAGGCTCTCCAACGCCTCGTCGCCGGTCCGTTCCATGACCCGTTCGGCCTCGCCGACCCAGAAGGCTTCGGCGGCCGCCGGATAAGCGACGGAAGAATCAGCCGGCGACATCGCGTCTCCCCTCCAAGGCGCTGCGAAGGGTCGCCGGGTCGGCGAAGGTCAGTCCGCTCCCGCTGGGCAGGCCGAAGCCGATGCGCGAGATCCGGATGGTCGGACGGACGGCATGGATGGACTCGCTCACATAATGACAGGTGGCCTCGCCTTCGATGTCATTGCCGAGGGCCAGCACGACCTCGGTGACCGGTTCGTCCTTCAGGCGTTGCTCGAACGTGGCCAGGTTGAGTTGGTCCGGCCCCACGCCGTTCACCGGGGAGAGTCGGCCGTGCAGGACGTGGTAAGTGCCCCGGAAGGCGCCCGAACGCTCGATCGCCATGAGGTCGGGCACCTGCTCGACGACGCAGACCGCGCCGGCGTCGCGTTTGCCGTCGGCGCACACCGAACACAGGGCCTGCTCCGCGAGGCTGCCGCAACGGGCGCAACGGCCGACGACGTCCGCGGCGGCCTGGAGGGAGGCGAGCAGGGGGGCGAGCTTGCCCGGACGCTCCACGAGGAGATGCAAGGCGATCCGTTCGGCGGAACGGTGCCCCATGCCGGGAAGGGTCTTGAGAAGCTGGCGGACTTTATCGAAGGAAGGCGTCACGGGCGGGGATCACATCCCGGGCAGGGAGAAGCCCGCCGTCGCCTTGGACATCGTCGCCTCGTGCAATTCACGCGCCTTGGCCGAAGCCTCCTGCAGGGCGGCGACCAGCGCCTGTTCCACGACGGCCTTGTCTTCCTTAAGGAACTCCGGATCGAGATTCAGCGCCAGCACCAGCCCATGGCCGTTGACGGTGATGCGGACGGCACCGCCGCCGTGCGAGACCTCGAGCCGCTCGTCGGCGAGCCGTTGCTGGGCGTCGGCGATGCCGCGCTGCATTTTCTGTGCCTGTTTGAGGAGCTTGCCTACGCCTGCCATGGTGGCTTTAAGGTCGTCAACCGCGCGGTCGAGTCAAGGTCGTCCCGCGCCCGGCTCCCGGCTTGCGCCGGATATCTCCGGGCCTAACGTGCTCCGGATGCGTCCGCCGCGCGACATCCAGATCATCGGAGATTTCCTGGCCCTGACCTGGGAAGACGGATCCGAGGACTGCCTGCGGGCGGAATGGCTCCGGGAGCGCTCGCCCAGCGCCGAGAACATGGGGGAGGTCGACATCCTCGGGCAACGCTGGGGCGGCGACGGCCCGCGGCGGTTCCCCGGGGTGACCGTCGTCGGTTTTTCGCTCATCGGCAACTATGCCGTCACGCTGGCGTTCAGCGACGGACACCAGACCGGCATCTACAGCTGGGAGTACCTGCGCGAGCTGGGACGGACCCAATAGTGCTTTACGGATTGCCCCGGGCCGGGGCCGGGTCAGGATGACGACGTGAAAAAGACTTACGTCCTGGACACCAACGTACTGATTCACGATCCCGATTCCCTGTTCAAGTTCGATGAGCACGTCGTCGCCGTGCCCGTCGAGGTCTTGTCCGAACTCGATCGGCTCAAGACCCAGCAAGGCCAGCTCGGCGCCAGCGCCCGCCGCGTCAACCGCTCCATCCGCGCCTTGTTCGACAAGCGCAGCCTGAAGGAGATCTCCGAAGGCGACCCTTCGCGGCCTTCCACGCTGCACGCGCCCTTGCGCGACGGCGGCGAACTCCGGGTGGTCATCAACGAGGCGCTCATCAAGGAGCATTTCACCGGCGCCAAGGCCGACCGGCTCCGCGCCGTCTTCATGCAGGTCGACGCGCCGGATCATCGGATCATCGCCTCCGCGCTCTACCTGCGCGACACGACGAAGGGCACGGTGATCCTGGTGACCAAGGACGCCTGCATGGCCCTGAAGGCGCAGGCCCTCGGCCTCGAGGTCCAGGACTACCGCAACGACCGCGTCGAGACCAGCGACGTCGGCGATTACCGCACGATCAAGGTCTCCGCGGCCGCCATGCGCGACTTCCGTGAGCTCGGCCAGGTCCAGGTGAAGGTGAAGGAAGAACCGGCCCTGCTGATCAACGAGTACGTCATGTTCACGTCCGAGGCGTGGAGCGAGCCCGCCCGGCATGTCGGCGAGGGCGCGTTCGTCCCCCTCGGACTATACCGGGAGTTCCTGTCCGCCGACAGCGGGGCGCGCAAGGGACTCCAGATGCCGCGGGGCATGCGCGTCATCCCCAAGAATTTCGAACAGTGGATCTTCCTGGACGCCCTGCTGAACCCGGAGATCCGCCTGGTGACGTGCTTCGGCCGGGCCGGCACCGGCAAGACCTTCCTGTCCATCGCGGCCGCGTTATCCCAGGTCCTCAGCGATTTCTCGCCTTACAAGAAGCTCTACGTGTCCCGCCCGGTCGTCCAGATCGGCAAGGACATCGGCGCCTTGCCGGGCTCGAAGGAGGAAAAGCTCTCGCCTTACATCCAACCCTACTTCGACAACCTCGAGGTGCTGTTCTCCAAGAACGGGCATGCCGCCCCGACGCCCACGGCCAAGGAAGCCGTCGCCACCGACACCCAGCGCCGGCAGAAGAAAGCCCAGGCGATGAAGGCTCCCCAGCCCATCTTCGGCTCCCAGTTCCAGGCCATCAACCAGCCCCGCAAGCCTTACCAGTGGCTGATCGACTCGGGCCTGATCGAGATCGAGGCGATGACGTTCATCCGCGGTCGTTCGATCGGCCACGCCTTCATGATCGTCGACGAAGCGCAGAACATGACCCCGCACGAAGCCAAGACCGTCATCACCCGCATCGGCGAGGGCTCCAAGGTGGTCCTGATCGGCGACCTCGACCAGGTGGACACGCCTTACCTGGACGGAAAGTCCAACGGCCTCATCCACACCCATGAACGGATGAAAGGGCATGCCATCACGGCCAACGTCCGCCTGCTGAGCGGCGTCCGCAGCGCGCTCTCCGAGCTGGCCTCCGAACTGATGTGAGCAACTTCCGGCCTCCCCGGGGGCGGGCGGGCCAGTCCGTCCTTGCGGACGGGATGTCGGCTGTTTTCGCTTCGTTCGGTGGATAAAGAGACCCCCATGCAGCGGCAATACCGCGAGTTCCGTGAGAAGCTCGCGGCGGGGACGATCCTGCTTTTCCGGCTGGGCGACTTCTACGAAGTCTTCGGCGAGGACGCGGAGATCGCCGCCCGCGTCCTCGGCCTGACGCTGACGAAGCGCCATGAGACGCCGATGGCCGGACTGCCGCATCATGCCGCCCCCGCCTACGTGAACCGGTTGCTGGCCGCAGGCTGGAAGGTCGCCATCTGCGATCAGTTGGAAGCCCCCGTCGCCGGTAAGCTCGTCCGCCGCGGACTCACCCGCATCCTGACGCCCGGCACGGCGTTGGAAGACTCCCAGCTCGATTCCCGCCGCGGCAACTACCTCGCGGCGCTCTCTTGGGACAAGGATGGCTGGCATGCGGCCTGGCTCGACGTCTCGACGGCCGACTTCCGCCTCGCCACCGACGCCAGCCCGGCGCGCCTCCTTCCGCTGCTGCATTCCGTCTCACCGCGGGAGATCATCCTGCCGGAAGGCCTGGAGCCGGCGGCGGCGGACCGCGAGGCCTGGGAGGTCTTCCTGCAGGGCAGGGCGGTCTCACGTCTGCCTGGTTGGAACTTCGACGTCGCCGCCGGCGGACGCCTCGTCGCGCAGACGCTGTCGGTGCACGGGCTCGCCGGTTTCGGCATCGCGGAGACGCACCCGGCGCTTGGGACGGCCGGCGCCGTCCTGGGTTACGTCACCGATTCCCTCTGCGACCGTCCGAAGAACTTGTTCCGGCTCATCGAGACCAAGCTGGGTTCCTCGGTGCTGCTGGACGCCGCTTCGGCCCGCAACCTCGAGCTCTTCGCTTCGTCGCAAGGCCAGCGGGAAGGCTCCTTGCTGGATACGATCGACCGCACCGAGACCCCGGCGGGCGCCCGTCTGCTGGCCTTGTGGCTGGCCGAACCGTCGACCGACCTGGCGACGATCGCCGGACGACAGGGCGCGATCAACGAATTCTTCCGTCATCCGGGCGCCTCTTCGCGCGTGGGCGAAGCCCTGCGGGGCGTCCGCGACATCGCCCGCATCCTCGCCCGGCTGCAGAATCGTCTCCGCAACCCCCGGGAACTGGGCGGCGTCCGTGACACCCTCCGAGCCTTGCCGGCGATCCGGGAAGAACTGCTGGGCTTGCCCGGCGGCGCGTTGAAGGAACTGGCCGGCCGCATCGACCCGGAGCCGGCCTTGCTGACGCGGCTCACCGGCGCCCTGGCCGACGAACTGCCCGTCGACCTCAGCGAGGGCGGCGCGCTCCGGACCGGCTTCGACGCGGAGCTGGATCGCCTCCGGGCCCTGGCGACCGACAGCAAGACGTGGATCGCGGACTTCGAACGCAACGAACAGAACCGCACGGGCATCAAGTCCCTGAAAGTCCGCTACAACGGGGCCTTCGGCTACGCCATCGAGGTGACCAAGGCCAACCTGGGCTCCGTCCCCGCCGACTACATCCGCAAGCAGACGATGGTGAACGCCGAACGTTTCACCACGGAAGAGCTGCGGACCAAGGAGCGTGAAGTGCTCCGGGCCGACGAGATGGCCCTCGCCCGGGAGACGGAACTTTTCCAGGCGTTGCTGGGCGAAGTCATCGCCCGGACCGAATCCCTCCTCGCGACCGCCCAAGCCGTGGCCGAGGCGGACATCCTCCGGGGCTGGGCGGAACTCGCCCGGGAAGCGAACTGGGTCAGGCCGACGGTCGACGATTCGGACGTCCTGGAGATCGAGCAAGGACGCCATCCCGTGGTGGAACGCATGCTGCTGGGCCGTCCGGGCGCCGGTTCGTTCGTGCCGAACGACACGCGCCTGTCCTCGACGGGCGAGCAGATCGCGTTGCTCACCGGCCCCAACATGGCCGGGAAATCCACCTACATCCGCCAGGTCGCCCTCATCGCGCTCCTCGCCCATCTGGGCTGCTGGGTGCCGGCCACCGCGGCGCGCATCGGCCGGGTCGACCGGATCTTCTGCCGGGTCGGCGCCTCCGACGAGCTCTCGCGTGGCAACTCCACCTTCATGGTCGAGATGAACGAGACCGCCAACATCCTCAACAACGTCACGGAACGTTCGCTGGTGGTCTTGGACGAGATCGGACGGGGCACCAGCACTTATGACGGCATCAGCATCGCGTGGGCGGTCGCCGAGCACCTGCACGGCCGGGACAAGTCCGGCCCGCGGACGCTCTTCGCCACGCACTATCACGAACTGACCAAGCTCGCCGCCTCCTGCCCGCGGCTCCGCAACTGGTCCGTGGCGGTGAAGGAGTGGAACGACGAGATCGTCTTCGTCCGACGCGTCGTCCCGGGCGCGGCCGACCGCTCCTATGGCATCCAGGTCGCGCGTCTGGCGGGCATGCCTCCGGCGGTCGTCCAGCGGGCGCGGGAGATCCTCGGAGGACTTGAGGCCGGCGGAGGCCTGCCGGAGCCGACCCAAGGCGCGGCCAGGACGGCGGAGGCTGCGCCGACGAAGAAAACACCGGCGGGGAAGGGGACGCAGCCTTCGGCCGGCCCCGAGTTGGATCTCTTCGGTTAAGCGGTCAGATCCGCTCGTTCCACTCGCTCGAGGCGAACTTCGCCCAGGTGCCCTCGTGATCGAATTGGTCGTAGATCGGCGAGCACACCGCGACCGCGGGACTGTCCAGGACGTCCGCCAAGGCGCGCACGAAGTCCTGCTCGAAGCGCGCCCAGTCGCAGCCCGGCAGGAAAGGCTTCCAGACATAGCCCTCCACCAGCAGTCCATGCCGGTTACGTTTCTGAGCCGCGCCCGCGACCTTGCGGCCGTCGTCGCTGCGGATCAGGTCGTTGGGTTCGGCCCGCTGGGCGCATGCGGCGGGAGCCTGGAAGGGGCGGACGCCGGCGGGCATCGGGGCCAGTCGGACGGGCTGTCCTTGCGCGGTGAGCGCCTGCAGCATGGCTTCATGGATCGCGGCGTAAGCGGCCATCGCATCGCCTTTGTAAAGGGGGTGGGAAGGCGGTATCACCAGGGCGAAGGTCCAGTCCTCGAGGTGCGAGACCAGCCCGCCGCCCGTGCAACGGCGGACTAGCGGCAGATGGGCGGGCACTTGCGCGCGGTATTCTTTCCAAGACTGGGAGACGCCGAAGGTGTAGGCCGGCTCAGACCATGCGAACGCGCGGAAACGGATGCGCTCCGGATGGGGATAGTTCTCCAGCAGCAGCTGGTCGGCCGCCATGTTGACGACGGCATCGGCGGCTTGGCGGGGCAGGACGTCCATGCTCAGAAGTCTAGGCCCTTTTCCAGCCGACGCACGACCTTTCGGCCGGTCATCCGCTCATACCACGCTTCGGATCCGCGCGGAATGCGGAGTTGTGCGAGCTGTTCATCGAAGGACTGGACGGGGGTGCGCAGTTTGCCCGCCAACGGATGCAGGCGCAGGCTGAGGTCCCGGGGGCGGGCGGCCGCGGCGGGCACTTCGGCCCGGGTCAACGGACGCAGGAGCGCGTACGTATCCAGACCGAAATGACGGGCGACCCGCAGGCCGATCTCATGCCGGCTCAGCGCATCGGTCCCGGCCCAATGATAGAGTCCGGAAAGATTGTTTCGTTCACAGAGCTCGATGGTCACGTCGGCCAGGTTGGAGACCTCGACGGGCTGCCGGATCTCATCGACGAACAGCGGGGTCTGCCGGCCTTCCTTCCATGCGGCGAAAAGCCGCTCGTGCAGTCCACGGTCCCCCGTCGGGGAGTTGCCGATGATCGGCGACGTCCGCAGGACGGCGGCATGCTCGCGTCCGTAACGCAGGACCTCGACTTCGGCGGCGGCCTTGGTCTCGCCGTAGAGGTTGAGGGGAGCCGGACGGTCGGTGTGCTGATAGCCGCCGGCGACGCCGTCAAAGACCGTATCCGTCGAGAGATGCACGAGCTTGGCGCTCAGGTGGAAACAAAGCTGGGCGAGTTTCCGGGGCACCTCCGCATTGAGCACCTTGGCCTGGGCCGGGGCGGCGAGGCAGGCCTCGATCGTCGGCAGGGCCGCGCAATGCACCACGGCCTCGGGAAACTCCTCCAGAAGAAGCGCCTCGACGGCGGCCTCGTCGCAGAGGTCGATGATACGGGCGGCTTTCACGCCCGGAACGGCCGGCGGGCGGGAGCCGCCGAGGGCCAGGACTTCGTGACCACGGCGCAGGGCGGCGAGGCAGACCTCGCGTCCGAGGAAACCGGAGGCGCCGGTCACGATGATTTTCATGCCGGGGGATTAACGGCGGCCGAAGTCGCTGGCAAGCGGGGAGGCGGTCCGGACGCTTGCCAAGGACGCCAACTCTCACATTGGTAGTGACTTCATGGCTTCCTACTCCGACCTAGCCAACCGACCCGTGCTGACTCAGCCCGTCTATGAGGCCGGCCGTCCCATCGAGGTCGTCGCCCGGGAGTTCGGCCTGAATCCGGCCGACGTGATCAAGCTGGCTTCGAACGAGAACCCCTTGGGTCCCTCGCCCCTCGGCCTGGCCGCGGCCCGCAAGGCGCTGGACAGCTGCCACCTCTATCCGGACGGCGGCTGCACTTTCCTCCGGGAGAAACTGGCCCGCAAATGGTCGCTCCGTCCGGACAACTTCGTCATCGGCAACGGTTCCAACGAGGTGATGATCCTCCTCGCGCAGACCTTCCTCCGCCCCGGGGACGAAGTCGTCTTCGGATCCCAGGCTTTCATCGTCTACAAGCTGGCCACGATGCTCTTCGGGGCCACCCCGGTCGAGGTGCCCATGCCGGGCTACCGCCATGACCTGCGCGCCATGCGCGCCGCCGTCACGCCCAAGACCCGGCTGGTCTTCCTCGCGAGCCCGAACAACCCCACCGGCGGGACCGACGACCCCGCGGAGATCCTGGCCTTCGCCGCCTCCCTGCCCGACGACGTCATCTTCTGCCTCGACGAGGCCTATGCGGAATACCTTGAAGCATCGGCCGATCTCCGCCCCCTGATGGGCTCCGGCCGCAAGGTCGTGCTCTCACGCACCTTCTCCAAGGCCTACGGGCTCGCCGGCCTGCGGGTCGGCTATCTCATGGGTTCCGCCGAGGTCTGCGGACTGCTCAACCGGGTGCGCCAGCCTTTCAACGTCAACCTGCCCGCGCTCGCCGCCGCGGAAGCCGCCCTCGACGACGACGACTTCGTCCGCCGCACGCGCGAGGTCAACGCCGCCGGCATCATCCAGCTTTCCGCCGGACTCCGACGCCTCGGCTTCGCCTTCATCGAAGGGAAGGCCAATTTCCTCGCCGTCGAAGTGCCGAAGGCCGAGGCAGCGTTCACGACGCTGCAGAAAGCCGGCGTGATCGTGCGCCCGCTGCGTGGCTACGGCATGACCGGCTGGCTGCGCCTCACCGTCGGCACCGCGGCGCAGAACGAAAGGCTGCTGTCCGAACTCGCCCGCCTCTGAACATGGACTTCGACGAAGCCGTCCGGCTCATCCGGACCAAAGACCAGCGTTACCAGCCCCAGGCGTATGACGTCGTCCGGCTGGGACTGGACCACGCCCAGAAGCTCATCCACGGCGAGCCCAAGAAAGGGAAGAGCACCGTCAACCGTCATGTCAGCGGCCCGCAGCTGCTCGAAGGCTTCCGGCAGCACGTGCTCGAGAATTACGGTCCGATGTCCTACCCGCTCCTGCACAACTGGGGGCTGCGCAGGTCCGTCGACGTGGGTCATGTCGTCTTCAACATCATCGAGACCGGCCTCTTCGGACGTTCCGCCGAGGACGACCTCGAGGACTTCAAGGACGTCTACGACTTCAAGGAGGTCTTCCAACGCCCCTTCGAGCCGAAAAGCGACGCCTGAGCCGCCTAGGCGTTCACGAAGGCGATCGAACGCACTTCCTGGCAGCCGGGCAGGGCCCGGATCTTGGCGAGCATGGCGCGCTCGTGGAAGCGCACCTCGGATTTGATCACCGAGTTCTCGCATTGCACGACGAGCCGTCCGCCCTCGAGCACCCGCAACGGGGCGGAGCGGCGGGCGAGCTTCGCCGGAAGCAGCTCGTGCCAGCGGGCCACGATGGCGGTCTCCGGCACGGGCTTGTCGAGGCGGAGCTTCCGGAAGGCGTCCAGCACGGCGTCGTCGATCGACTTCATGGGCCGGTCGCTCGAGCGGCTCCGGTCCTCCGGCAGGCCGCGCAGGTTCGCCAGCAGGTTCTGCACGGTGCGCGAGAACTTCCCCTTGAGCTTGCCTTCGGTCAGCAAGGCCCGGACCGCATGAGGAGCCTCCGTGATCCGCTCGTTGCGAAGGCAGCGTTCCGGCGCGTGCGCGCCTCCGACCACGACGCCGGTGGCGCCGGCGTCACGCGCGCCTTCGCCGTCTTCGAAGGCGTCGTCGCCGAAGTGCACCAAGCCGCTGACCGCGCCGCCGAGGGACCGCGCCGCATGGCTGAAGGCGCGTGCGTCGGGCTTGGTGAAACCGGTCTCGCCCGAGAGGAAGACGCCGTCGAGGTGGCGCGTCAGGCCATGGCCTTCGAGGACCATGCGCATGCGCGCGTCAGCGTTCGACAAGACGCCGACCTTGACGCCCAGGAAGCGGATGGCCGCGATCGCCTGCAAGGCGCCGGGCGCCAACCGCCAGGCTTCGGGTCGGGCGAAAGCGTCCCAGCACTCCCGGAAGACGACGTCGGTCTTCGCGGCCGGAAGCGCCGGCCCGAAACAACGCTGCACGACCTCTTTCCAGAACACCTCGGGCCTCGCGTTCTTGGGGCCGCCTTTGAAGGCCAACGGGAAGGACGCATCCAAGACCGCCGCATCGGCCTCGACCCCGTGACGACGCGCGCATGCGGCATACACGCCGCCGACCGATGGGTGCGGAAAGAGCAGGGTGCCTGCTAGGTCGAAGGTGACGGCTTGGACGCGGGCCATGGACGGAAGGAAGGGCGGGCGACCATCAGGTGGCCGTCCCCGATATCATGTCCCGGCTTGTCCCGGGGCGAGAACCGTTAATAAACAAGTTATGCACCGAGCCGGCATGCTTTTCGGCCTTTTCCTGTCGATCATGACGGGATTCGTCGCCGGATGCGCGCCGAGCCGCTCCCTTGTCCTTCCAAAGGAGGCAAGCCGGGTCTTCGTGGAGCCGCCCGTCGGTGTCGACCCGTTGGCCGAAGCGGCCCACGACACCTTCGTCCGAGCCATGAGACAGGCCGGCTATGACGTGCCGTCATCGCCGGATACGGCCGGAGTCATCGTCCGTCTCTCGTTCCATCCTAACGGAAACTCCCAGGCCTTGGTCGTCACGCTGGTAGACCGCCAAGGAGGAGTCTTGCGGGCGCTGCCGGGCGGATTCAACCGGACACGATTCTGGACGACCTCCCTGGCGAGCGACGAGGCGACGCGCCTGGCCAACCGCCTCGGCCGCGCCCCCTTGTCTGTCGGCTCGGCAGACTAGCCTCGGGCCGCCAGCCTGGCGCGGATGTCGTCCAGTAAACGTTGCGTCTGCGGCATCGGCACTCCGGCGGCGAGCCCGCGTCGCAAGGGTTCGCCCCAGATGCCTTCGACCTCGACGTCGCGTCCTTCGACGAAATCAATGAGGCTGGACGGGCGATAAGCCCCCATGCCTGCCGTCACCACGAACTGGCGCTTGATATGGGCGTCTTCGAAGACGCAACCGCGGGCGGCGGCCGCGGCCTGGACCTCCTTCATCAGCAGGTATGCCCGTTCGTTCAGCGAAGGATCCGCCAGGATATGGTCGGTGGTCAGGCCGCCGGCGGCGATCGCCAGACCATTGAAAGGGATGTTCCAGCAGAGTTTCTTCCAGAGCACGGCCTCCAGCGAGGCCTCGGCCTGACAGTCCACTCCGGCGGAGGTGAAGAGACTGACGCAACGGGCGACCGCAGGATTGACCGCGCCGGCGGCGGCGGCCATCCGGACATACCCCTCGAGGGTGGTTTCGATCAGGCCCGGCGCCAGGCGGTTGATGCAGACGAAACAGAGTCCGCCGACGATGCGATCGGCCGGCAGAAGCTCCGCCAAGGCTTCGACGTTGCCCATGCCGTTCTGCAAAGTGAGCACCGTGGTGTCCGGACCGAGCAGGGGGGCGACCAAGGAGGGCAGGCTGGCGTTGGCCGTCGACTTCAGCGCGACCACGACCAGGTCGCACGGCCCGATCGACGCGGCGTCCGGCGAGGCCGACGCCACGCGGACCACGCGCTCCCGCCCGCGGGTGCGGATGGTGAGACCTTGCGCCCGGATGACGGAGTGGTCGGACCGGGAGAGGCAGTGGACTTCGTGGCCGGCTTCCGTCAGCAAGGCGGCGTACCATCCGCCCACGGCGCCCGTCCCGACGATGGCGATTCTCATGGGCGGCCCAGCGGACGACGGACGGAAGTATGCCTGGCCTCAGGCAGCTTGGACGGATAATCCAGCGTGAAGTGCAGGCCCCGGCTCTCGCGGCGCTGCAGGGCGCAGTCGATGATCAGCTCGGCCACCTGGATGAGGTTACGCAGCTCGAGCAGCCTCGGCTCCACGCGGAAGTTCCAGTAATATTCGCGGACTTCGTCGGACAGCATTCCGATGCGCGTCCGCGCCCGCTGCAGGCGCTTGGTCGAACGGACGATGCCGACATAATCCCACATCGTCCGACGAAGCTCATCCCAGTTGTGGGTCAGGACGACGCGCTCATCGGGGTCGCCGGCCGCGCCGTCGATCCAGGCAGGCAGGCTGGCCGCCGGCGCCGGATGCAGGGCGATGTCCGCGTCCGCCGCGACCGCCCCGTCATGGGCGAGCACGACGGCCTCGAGGAGCGAATTGGAGGCCAGACGGTTGGCCCCATGCAGTCCGGTGCACGCGACTTCGCCGACCGCGAACAGCCCGGCCAACGAGGTCCGCCCATGCAGGTCGGTGGCCACCCCGCCGCAGAGATAATGGGCCGCCGGGACGACCGGCACCGCTTCGCGGGCAGGGTCGAAACCGGCCTTCCGGCAGGTGGCGACGATGTGCGGGAAGCGCTCGGCGAGGTGCCCCTTGGCGACCTCGGTCGCATCGAGCAGCACGTGCGGCGCACCGTCGCGCTTCATCACGGAGTCGATGGCCCGGGCGACGACGTCACGCGGCGCGAGGTCACCCAGCGGATGGAAATCCTTCATGAAGGGCCTTTGCGCCAGATCCTTCAGGACGGCCCCCTCGCCGCGCACGGCCTCGGAAATCAGCGCGCGTCCTCCGTCGGGCGCCTTGAGCGCCGTGGGATGGAACTGCACCATCTCCATGTCGCGCACCTCCGCGCCGGCGCGGTAGGCCATCGCGATACCGTCCCCGGTGGCGATGTCCGGATTGGTAGTGAACTGGTAGACCTGACCCATGCCGCCCGTCGCCAGGACGACGACGGACGCGGAGAGCGTCTCGACGCGACCTTGGCGGGTGTCGAGCACGTGCACCCCCAGCACGCGGTCATCAGGCGAACCGACCCGCGTCGCACCGAGCTTGGCGCGGGTGATGAGATCGATGGCCAGGTGGTGCTCCAGCATCCTGACCCGGGGCGAGGCCGCGACGGCGCGCAGCAAGGCGGATTCGATCGCCCGACCGGTCATGTCCCGGGCATGGAGGATCCGCCGACGGGAGTGGCCGCCTTCCCGGCCGAGGTCAGGCCGGCCATCGGCGCCGTTCTCGAATTCAACGCCCCAGGCGATGAGTTCGGCCACGCGGGCAGGACCGGCTTCGATGATATGGCGCACGACCTCCTCGTCGCAGAGGCCGTCCCCCGCGGTCAGGGTGTCCTGGACATGGCTGTCGAAATCATCGGTCTGGTCGGTCACGCAAGCGATGCCGCCCTGGGCCCAGTTGGTATTGGATTCGGAGCTCGTCTTCTTGGTGACGATGGCGACGGAGCGTCCGCTTCGGGCCAGATTGAGCGCAAAACTCAGCCCGCCGATGCCGCTGCCGACGATGATTGCCTCGAAATGGGTCGCCATGCTTGGGAAGAACGTAGGAGGGGAGGCCTCCGCAACAAGCGGATTTGACTGTCCGCCCCCCCTCCGACATGAGGAAACAGTGGAAATTTTCGTGATCCTAGCCTGCTGGCTGACCATCGGCCTGTTCGAGTTGTCCGAAATGGCCCTCGTGTCATCCAACCGCCGTCGCCTGGCCCGGATGGCCGAAGACGGCAGCGCCGGCGCCCGCAAGGCCTTGGAGCTGCTCGCCAACCCCTCGCGCTTCCTTTCGACCGTGCAGGTCGGTCTTACCTTCGGCAGCATCATCGCGGCGACCTTCGGCGGCGCCCCCCTCGCGGAGGCGGTCCGTCCCCGCCTCGAAGCGAGTTCCTGGGCCTGGCTTCACGACAACGCCGACAACGTGTCGCGCATGGGCGTCTCGTTCGTGATCGGTTCGCTCACGATCATCTGCGCGGAAATCGTCCCCAAGCGCCTCGGCCTTTCGAATCCGGAAGGGCTCGCGGTCATCCTCTCGCGCCCGATGGCGCTCATCGCGCTGCTGGCCTCGCCGCTCGTGGGGGCGATGAGCTTCTGCGCCGACGTGGTGATGCGCCTCTTCGGCCGGAAGCGCCTGCCCGAAGACACGATGTCCGAGGACGAACTCCGCATGATGGTCGACCAGGGGATGGCCTCGGGCGTGCTCCACGCCGCCGAACACCGCATGGTGCACGGCGCCCTGTCGCTGGACCTCATCACGGCCGAGAAGCTGATGACCCCGAGCAACCGGGTGGTCTGGCTGAGCCTGGACGACAGCGACGAGGTCAACTGGCGCAAGATCGTGGCCTCGGGCCACACTTGGTTCCCGGTCTTCCGCGGCTCGCCGGACCGTCCGCTCGGCGTGGTCTCGGTCAAGCGGCTCTGGGCGAACCTTTCGCTGGCCGGCTGCGCCTCCATCAAGGACCTGATGAGCGAGCCGCCCACCGTCATGCCGCACTGCACGGGCACGCAGCTCCTGGAGCGCTTCCGCAAGGACAAGCTCCATATCGTCCTCGTCACGGACGAATTCGGCCGCGTCCGCGGCGTCGTATCCTTGAACGACGTCCTCGAATCGGTCGTCGGGGAACTGCCCAACGAAGGTTCTCCCGTCGCGCAGGCCAAGCCCGTGCGTCGGCGCGACGACGGCAGCTGGCTCATCGACGCCAGCGTGACGTTGGACGATTTCCGCGAGGCCACGGGCATCGTCGGGCGCTTCCCGGGCGAAGGCACGGGCCGCTTCACCGCCATCGCCGGCTTCGTGATGCGCTCGCTCGGCCGGATCCCCACTGAAGGGGACCGGGTCGAGGCCCTCGGACATGTCTTCGAGGTCGTCGACATGGACGGCCACCGCCTGGACAAGGTGCTCGTGATGCCCAAGGCCGCGCCGCCCGCCAAGCCTTAGAGCCGCACCGGCAGGCCGGCGGCGCGCAGGTGCTCCTTGGCCTGACGCACCGTATAGGTGCCGAAATGAAAGATGCTCGCGGCGAGCACCGCGCTGGCGCCGCCGTGCTTGAGGACGTCGGCGAGGTGGTCGAGGTTGCCCGCACCGCCCGAGGCGATCACGGGGACCTCCACCGCGGCGGACACCGCCGCGTTCAAAGGAATGTCATAACCGGCGGCGGTGCCGTCCCGGTCCATGCTGGTCAGGAGGATCTCGCCGGCGCCGAGGGAATGCGCCCGGCGCGCCCATTCGACGGCGTCCAAGCCCGTCGGGTTACGGCCGCCGTGCGTGAAGACCTCCCACCGACCGGGGCCGACGTTCTTGGCGTCGATCGCGACGACGATGCACTGGCTGCCGAACTTGCGGGCGGCCTCCTTGACGAGCGCCGGATCCTTGATCGCGGAGGTGTTCAGGGAGACCTTGTCGGCGCCGGCGTTCAGCATCGTACGGATGTCTTCGACGGAGCGCAGGCCGCCGCCGACGGTCAGCGGCATGAAGACCTGGTCGGCGGTACGCTCGACCACGTCGACCATGGTGCGGCGCTCATCGCTCGAAGCGGTGATATCGAGGAAGACGAGTTCGTCCGCGCCTTGCTGTTCATAAGCCGCCGCGACCGCCACGGGGTCGCCGGCATCCCGAAGTTCCGCGAACTTGACGCCCTTGACGACGCGTCCGGCATGGACGTCGAGGCAGGGGATGATGCGGGCGGAAAGCATGATGAGGTTGGTTAGGGCGGAGCAGGAGGGAGGTTAAGCCTAAACTACTCCAGGACGACCGTGACCGGACCGTCGTTCACGATGTCCACGCGCATGTCCTCGCCGAAGAAACCGGTCCGGACGCGGCCGCCCAAGGCGAGGCCGAGCTCCCGGACGAACAAGTCGAACAAGGGTCGGGCGACGTCCGCCTTGGCGGCGCGATGGAAGGACGGACGGTTGCCCTTGGAAAAGTCGGCCAGCAGCGTGAACTGGCTCACGGCGAGGACTTCGCCGCCGACCTCCCGGAGGGTCAGCGACATCTTCCCGGCCTCGTCCTCCATCAGGCGGAGCTTGGCGACCTCGAGCGCCAGCCGGCGGACTTCGGATTCCGAGTCGCCGACGGCGACCCCGACCAGCAGGGCGTACCCGCGGCCGATCCTGACCGCGGACGACGGATCCGCCGCCAAGGCGACGCCGGCGGAAAGCACGCGTTGCAGGACGACGCGCATGCCTAGACGAGGGCCTCGAGCACGGTCCGGAGCTTCATCTCGGTCTCGGTCGCCTCGGCGCCCGGACTGGAACCGGCCACGATGCCGGCGCCGGCGAACGCGCGGGCGGTGTTGCCGCTCAGTCGGGCGCAACGGAGGGCGACGAAAAGCTTGCCCGATTGGCCATCCGAGGAAACCCAGCCGACCGCGCCGGTGTAGAGTCCCCGCTGGTGCGGCTCGAAACCCGGGATGAAAGGCAGCGCCAGAGCGCGCGGCTTGCCACCGACGGCCGGGGTGGGGTGCAGCTCGCCCGCGACCTCCAGGAAGCGGCGGTCGGCGGGCATGACTCCCTCGATCGGAGTCCGGAGATGCATGACGTTCCCGAGACGGAGCAGCTCCGCGCTGCGCGAGGTGGCGGCGAGGACGCCCACCATCCGGAGACGCCGGAGGATCGAAGCCGTGACCGCGCCATGCTCGCGACGGTCCTTGTCGCTCGTCAGGAGCGCTTCCGCGAGGCTCGCGTCTTCCGACGCGGATTCGCCGCGTCGCGTCGTGCCGGCGACCGACTCCGAACGGACCGCGCCGTCGAACAGCGAGAGCAGGGTCTCCGGCGTGGCGCCGACGAGCGCGCCTTCCTCTTCATCGACCAGGAACGTGTGGCAAGGCGGGTTGGCCCGACGCAGCCGATGCAAGGTGGCATGGACGCTGAACGGTTCGGCCCGTCGCCAATCAAAGGCCCGCGACAGCACGATCTTCTCGAACGAGCCTTCGCGGATCAGTTCGGTGGCCCGCGTGACCGCCGAAGGGAACCAGGCCCCGCCGACCTCGGAAAGCACGGTCGGCACGGGCGCGCGCAAGGGCGGGGGCGTCGATCGGTAGCTGAATGACCGGAACTGATCCGCCCGTCGCGCGAGACGTTCCGCGCAGCCGGGCCCGGCTGGCTCGACCAAGGTCACCGTGGTCGCTCCGTCTTCGTTGACTACCTGCCAGCTCGGGAGGAACAGCCGGGAGCAATGGCCATCCTTCTCGGAGCCGGGATAAAACGGGAAGGTGGCGATGACCCGGGGTCTGGCGCCCACGCAGACCAGGTCGGCATCAAGGCGTCGCAGCCAACGGTCCGCCTCCAGGAAGCGTTGCTCGCCACGCCCCATCCAGGTCGCCACGGGGGAGCCGGCGGCGTGTGCGCGACGACGGGAGGGGTTCTCGAAGTAACCCCGTGGAGCGGGCTCATCCAGGGTCTCGAGGACCGCCAAGGGATCGAGCTCGGGCGCGGTGAAGGAGTACGACACGTGACCGCGGCCGGCCGAAAGGCTTTCCGCCGTCGTCAGCGCGGTCGCTTCGTCGCTGGCATCGAGTGCTTCCACGCCAGGCAGGTTAGGCGGACCCTGGGAAAAGTCCAATCAAGCCGCCGGGGCGGGCGCCGGAGGCTCGATCGGAGGGAAAAGGATGCACTTTTCGGCCACCGCCGAACCCGTGCAGACCCCGGACCAGCTGAGTTCGCCGGCGAATGACGCCGGCACCGGGCGGCCGATGTTCGTCAGGAGCTTGGCGGACGTGGCGGGCATCACCGGCAGCAGGAGCGTGCCGACGAGACGCAGGCCTTCGGCGACATGCGCGAGACAGGAGTCGAGGCGGGCACGGTCGGCAGGGTCGGCGGACTTGGCGAGTTTCCAGGGGGCGCGGGCTTCGATGTAAGCGTTCATCGCGCTGACGAAGACCCAGAGGGCCTCGAGCGCGTGGCTGAGCTGGTACTCGGCGAATTCTGCTTCGTACTTGGCCGCGGTCTCCGTCCACAGCGCGCGCAGGTTACGCTCAAGGTCTTCATCCGCGGCCGGCGCCGGGATCCGGCCGGCGTAGTTGCGCCCGACCATGTTGAGCAGGCGGTTGACGAGGTTGCCGAGGTTGTTGCCGAGGTCGGCCTTGTAGCGGTTTTCGAACGTCAGCGTCGAGAAGTCGGCATCCTGCCCGACCACCATCTCGCGGCAGAGGTAATAGCGGAAGGCGTCGGCGCCATGCGTGGAGGCGTACCCGAGCGTGCCGCTGGCGTTGCCCGACGACTTCGAGGCCTTCTGGTTGTTGACCGTCCACCAGCCGTGGACGAGCAGACGGCGAGGCGGCTCGAGTCCGAGCGCCTTGAGCATGCACGGCCAGTAGACCGCGTGGGGAGGCGAGAGGATGTCCTTGCCGATCACATGCAGGTCGGCAGGCCACAGGCCGCGGTCGGCGACGGCGGAATAATAATTGGTC
>JACCDU010400197.1_pt1 | contig 22266 bp, 3 predicted proteins | sample 7446081 | NCBI WGS metagenome assembly JACCDU01 (sample SAMN15323447, study PRJNA562643) | freshwater metagenome | isolation source: river surface water | place: USA:Blue River Watershed | collected 2017-08-17
CCTTGCTGAGCCACAACTTTCGTTGGGAAAGCTTTGCCAATCCTCGCGACCTCGGCCAACACCTGTTGGGCAGCGTGCTCATGGGGGTGGGCGGCGTCACCGCCATGGGGTGCACCATTGGTCAAGGCCTGAGCGGCATATCGACCCTCAGCCTCAATGCTGCCATCACCTTGGCCGCCATCGTGCTGGGGGCTGTGGTGTCTTTGCGTCAACAAGCCGCACGCCTGGAGCGCTCCGTTTGTGCTTAACCTTGATCTTGACCGTCGCTTTGGTGGCCTAGACCGTTTGTACGGTGTGAGTGGCGCAGCCCGTATTCGCGCTTCTCATGTGGTGGTGGTGGGCGTGGGTGGCGTCGGTTCGTGGACCGTCGAGGCCTTGGCGCGTAGCGGGGTGGGGCGCTTAACCCTGATCGATCTCGACAACGTGGCCGAATCCAACATCAATCGGCAAATCCACGCCTTGGACGACACCTTGGGGTTAGCCAAAGTAGAAGCCATGCGCCAGCGCATTGCACACATCAACCCCAACTGCGTGGTGACCTGCATTGAAGACTTTGTCGAGCCAACCAACTGGCCCAGCATCTTGAACGGTGCGCAAGTCGATGCTGTCATTGATGCGTGCGACCAAGTCAAAGCCAAAACAGCCATGGCAGCTTGGGCTTTGAAAGAGCGCGTGCTGTTCATCACGGTAGGTGCAGCAGGCGGCAAGCGACACGCGCACAAAGTCGACATCGATGACCTGTGCCACACCAGCCACGACCCGCTGTTGGCGAAGCTGCGTTACACCCTGCGCCGCGAGCACGGCGCCGCGCGCGATGGCAAAAAAATAGGCGTGGCCTGTGTGTTCAGCCGCGAAGCTGTTGCGCCGCCAGACGCAAGCTGCAACCTCTCAAACCCTGGGCAAGGCGATGGCTCTTTGAACTGCAGCGGCTATGGTTCGGTGGTCAGTGTGACGGCCACGTTTGGGCAGTGCGCAGCAGGATGGGTTTTTGATCAAATTTCTTCGCGCCCATTGCCAAAACACTAAAAAATGCGTTATACTTTTAGGCTTCGCAGGGTACAAAACAAACGTTGAATACCTAGCGTGATGGGACCATAGCTCAGTTGGTAGAGCAGCGGACTTTTAATCCGTTTGTCGTGGGTTCGACCCCCGCTGGTCCCACCAAAATTTGAAAGCACTTTGTATGAAAGTACAAAGTGCTTTTTCTTTGCCTGTCCAACAATGGACTCGCGCTGCTTAAACCTTTGGTGCGAGTGATTGAGTCATCGCCTTGCCAAGATTTGCAAAGTACTCGTTAGCAGCTTTGGTTGGCTCAAGATACTTCGTTCTACGATTCTTGCCTTCAAAGACTTGTTGAATCAAGCCAGCTTCACGCAAAGCATCAAGTTTGCGATGGACAGTCGCAGGACTTGCAAGAGTAGTCAGCGCCATAGCATCAGTCACAGTCAAAGACTTGCCTTGAGCGTGACGCGAGGCAATCAGCTCCAATAGCAGTTTGGCTGTTTCGTCAATGGCACGCAATTCTTTAGATTCACTACTAACGGCATTTGCAAGTGCAATGAAACGCAAATAGACTGATTTCATAAGCCCTCCCTTGTCTGACTATTAAATTACACCGACTCTACTCAATTTCAGGTGTGTTTTCAAAAGAATGTGAACAAAGGTGACGCTATCTATTTCAGTGTGCACTATTTAATTAAATAGCTCTAACTTATTGTGGCTTCTTGATGATTGGTATTGGCTAAACCTGTCAAATTCTATTGGTACAAAAATTGCTCATTCACTGCTCCGTTTCCTTGGTTTTTGAGGAACTAAAAAAAGAGCAATAAATGTCCAAGGCCAAAGTATTTCAGATTTACTACGACGATCAAAGCAAAAAAAAGCTTGATCAAGGCTTTATTGGCTTAGATAACGCATCAGAGCATTCGGACGGATGGTACGAATTTAGTCCAATATTTAACTATTTAGAGTCCAATCAGCTCGAGGATGACGTTTGGTACGGATTTTTGTCACCCAAGTTCAAGTCTAAGACTGGGTGTGACTCTCAGTATGTATATCAGTTCCTCGAACGTGTCCCCAAACAGGCTGAAGTGGCGATCTTTTCTCCTGGCTGGGATCAGCTTTCATATTTTCTGAATCCTTGGGAGCAGGGAGAGGTTTGGCATCCAACACTTCTCCAGATTACAGAACAATTTCTCAATGCCACGCATCGTGATGCAGGACTGAAGTCGCTAGTAACGGATGCAACCACGGCAGTATTTTCAAATTACTTCATTGCAAAAAAGCGTTTCTGGATGGCTTGGTTAGCAATAGCTAAAGATTTCAAGCAGTTCGTGGCCAATAACGCTGACTACAACTCTCAGCTCATTAGCTACGGGAACCCTAAAAACTTGGCCCCGATGAAGACGTTCGTGCAAGAGCGCTTGGCTTCTTATCTTTTGGCAACGGGTGATTTTGTAACCGTTGCGTCCAGTCGCACGCATGCACAACCCGTGATGCGTCGAATCTTTCCTCAAGGCGAAGCTGATCGAAAGATGCTCTTACTTTGTGAGCGATTGAAGCGTTTGTACAGAAAAACACACAACAAGGCCTATTTAGATTCGTTCTACTTAGCTAGGCAGCAGATCGCATTCATGCGTCCTTACCCATAACTTAGCGTTTTTTGAAAACTCAAGAGATTTAAACATCTGTCGACCAACAGATACACGAAATCGGACACTGTTAAATGAATAATAAAAAAGTGCTAAGTATGTATGTTGGTGAAGTCTTCGCTGGAGCAGAAACAAGCTCCGGCGATGTGTCGCATTACATCCGGTCAATTGTGGAATCCGGAGAAAAGGTGTTCCGGCAAGGAAGCGATTTGGTTCGACTTTTACCAAATGGCGAAGTTGTGCGTGTGGAAGGATTTTTTGATCTCGCGGATCAACTCACAGCAGAGAGTGTTGAATTAGATGCAACGCTTTCATGGTTATTAGCTCAGAGTCAGTTTCCTGCGGCAAAAAAAATACTTGCCCAGCTTGATACGGGTACGGTGACCGATGCGCAGGGTGAAGCACAGGTTTTATCGAGTGACAAGCTTATCGCCAAGGTTGCAGAGGTTATTGGTTCGGTCAGTGTGATTCGTAATGGCACATTGGTTCAACTCACCACCGGTGATGGCATTTATCTCGGTGATGTGGTCACCACGCAAACGAACTCAAAACTAAAAATCAATTTCGTGTCTCCAGAAGCAAACGCTGCGAGTACGGGAACTGCGGTGATCGCAGACATGACGCGTGTCATGGTCACAGGACAACCCATCACGACAGAGACTGGCAAGTACTTACAGGCCAACTTAAAGGTCGATACCGGCTCAGTATCGGTGGGTAATGTGTCAGCAGATATTCGTGTTCATGTGGATACGCCCGCTGGACAGGTGACTGTTCCGCCAACTGGCCTGAATGTCGCCGTGCAGAGGGACACAGCTCAAACCAGCGTGAGCCTACCTTCAGGTGCGCAAGCTTCTGTACCTGTGGTTTACGCAAATGGACAAACAGGGCAGATCGCCGTCGGTCAAGAAGCGATGGTGATGGCTCCACAGCAAACAAACGTTCCGGCACAAGCCGCACAAATCCCGTCCACAGCTGGGGCTCAACAAGCAGCAGGTGTGACGACTCAAGCGGCTGCTCAAGCCGGCGCGCAACCAGCAGTAGGCGCAACACCGGCGACTCAAGACGCAGCAGGCGAGGCAGTCCAGGCGACAGGTACAACACAAGCTGCGGGCACAACTACGCCCCAAGTTACTGCTACTCAAGCAAGCCAAGACGCAGCAGCTCGGTCATTCGCCTCTAATCCAAACTTGGTGAGCCCAATTACGGGTAGTCAATTGGTTAGCCCGATCACGGGTGGTAATTTGTCAGCACCGTTTTCATCTGTGCAGGCTAATTCCGCGCCATCGTCAAGCGCTTCATCGTCGACATCTTCTGGTGGTTATGCCTCTGCTGCTGCAGCACCTGCATCGATCATTGACTCGGTCATTCCCAAAGTAGTCAAGGTGGCCAACGAGCTGGTGCCACCGGTGATTCCAAAAGTCAGCCTGAGTGCAGTTTCGCCGCACGTGGATGAGTCATCCGCTATCTTGTCTTTCAACCTCACGTTGTCTTCACCGACCAGCCTGATTGTTGGATACACCTTGGTGATTGAAGCCCTTGATGCCCTTGGCAATCCTGACGCACGCGTTGCGAGTGGTTCCTACACTCGAACCATTGAAGCGGGTCTTTCAAGTAAACCTTTTACATTGCCCATTGCTGTCAATACCAGTCGCGATGCCCCTATTACCGTTAAAGCAACCCTCGGAACCTTGGTCAACGGCATTGAGGTTGTGGGCGCTTCATATGCAGAATTTAGTTTGGACGACTTGCTCCCTATGCAAGGTGGCGATGCGAACAACACCATGGTGGGTGATGCCACAGCCGAATCTTTGTTCGGTGGTGGTGGCGATGACAGCATTCAAGCAGGGGGCGGAAACAACACGGTAGATGGTGGCATCGGTGCGGACACGATCTTGGCCGGTACAGGCGCTGATTCATTGCAAGGCGGTGCGGGCAACGACAGCATTGACGGTGGTGATGGGGCGGACATTTTGTTGGGTGGTGTTGGAGATGACAGTTTGGTGGGGGGGGATGGTCTTGATGCCGTTAGCTTTGACGGCGTCTCAACGCCCGTCACAGTCACTCTTGGTCTGAACAACGCAGCGGGTACCACCGTAGATACCACCACGGGTGGTCAAGGTACCGATACCTTGGTCAGCATTGAAAACGTCATCGGTGGTTTGGGGGCTGACACCATCACCGGTAACGAAGCAAGCAACGTGCTGGATGGTGGATCTGGCAGCGACTCGATGGATGGTGGCGTTGGAAATGACACGCTCTTGGGCGGCATCGGTGACGACATCATCACGGGTGGTATCGGTGATGACAGCGTTGATGGCGGTGAAGGCAGCGACACAGTCTTGGGTGATGCTGGCAACGACACCCTGAGTGGTGGCGATGGCATCAATACGCTTAACTTCAGTGGCGCGTCAGCAACCGATTTGGTCGTCAACCTCACTGCAGGGACAGCAAGTAGTACCGCGACTGGCACCGACAGCATTAGCAATTTCCAAAACGTGGTCGGTGGCGCCGGAAACGACAGTGTCGTAGGTAGCTCTGCCGCCAACGTCATTAACGTGGGTGAAGGAAACAACAGTGTTGACGGCGGCGGCGGTAACGACAGCATTGCCGCAGGCAGCGGCACAGACGTCATCGTGGGCGGCGCAGGCAACGACACACTCGCTGGCGGTGCTGGCAATGACATCTTGGACTACAGCGCCAACACCGCTTCGCAGGGTGTGGTGGTGAACTTGTTGACAGGCTTGGCCAGCAACGATGGTTTAGGTGGCGCAGACAGCGTTAGCGCGTTTGAAACCATTCAAGGTGGCGCAGGCAGTGACCAACTGACCGGAGACACCGGCAACAACTTGCTGCTGGGTGGCGTGGGCGATGACAGCCTCAGTGGTGGAGAAGGCGTTGACACCGTTGACGGTGGTGACGGCAATGACCGCATCGCACTCGACTTGACGGACCGCATTGTCGGTGGCAGCGGCAACGACTATTTGGTCATCACTGAGAGTGATTTGAATTTGGCCAACAGCGTCTTTACGACGGCCCCCACGATCAGTGGCATGGAGATCATTGATCTCTCGGCACCAGGCGCGAATCACGTCAGTCTTGGCCGCGACTTTGTGACTGCAATTTCTACGGGCAATACAACACCCAACATCATCACCATCGAAGGTGCAGCAGGCGATGTTTTGTCGTTGGCGAATGACGCATCGTCGCCCGATACACCCGTTTGGCAAGTTGATACGTCCATCCAAGTGACAGGCTACAAGGCCTATAAGAGCATCAATCCAAGCCCGACCGTTACCGTCATGGTGGCAGACGCTGTGACCGTGGGAACAACCTTGGAAGGTTCGGCCTCAGCCGACACATTGCTCAGCGGCCCTGGCAGTGACACCTTGGTCGGTGGCGATGGTCTGGACATCGCTGACTACTCACGCGTGGCCAGTGCCACCGGGACAGGGTTGGATACCGTGCCATCGTCTGTTGGCATGTCGGTGGACTTGGCCAACCAAACCGTTCAAACCACCGATCCGGCAGCCAGCGTGTTTGGCGTCGACCGCTTGGTCGGCATTGAAGGTGTGCAAACAGGCAGTGGCAATGACAGCGTACGTGGCAGCACGTCCGCTGACATGATCGTGACCGACTTGGGTAGCGACACCGTGGGCAGTGCCGATACGGTTCAAGGCAATGGCGGTGCAGACACCATCAACACCGGTGCGGGCAACGACCTGATTTACTACAACCCGCTGGCCAGCATCAATGCTGGCACGGGCACTGACACCCTGCGCATGACCGGCACCGAAATCGACATGACTGCCGATGCTGGTGTGGTGCGCAGCGTTGAATTCATTGATTTACAAACAGAGGCAACTCGGAATCACCTGACGCTTGATGTGACCGATGTGTCCCAAATGGGTGGCTCAGTCACCATCCTGGGGGACGGCAACGACGAAGTTACGCCGTTGGGCACTTGGACTGCGAGCGGTGGTGTGCAAACCATCAACAATCTGACTTATCAGGCCTACACCAGCGGTGCCAACACCATCTTGTTGTCAAGCCAAATTCGTGTTGTGGGTTTGAGTCTTGCGGGAACAGAATCCCCGTCCTTGCTGACCGGTAGCGGTCTGAATGACACTGTTTTAGGTGGTGGTGCAGGCGACACTTTGGATGGTGGCTCGGGTTCAGACAGTGTTGTTGGCGGCGCGGGTGCCGATGCGATCGTGTTCGATGCCAACGATGCCACGGTCAACGCGGGGGCAGGTGTTGACACCTTGCTAATCCGTGAAGCGACGGCAGACTTCACCGCGGTATTGGCGGGTGGGGGCACAGTTGCGTCCAAATTCAGTCAATTTGAAGCCCTTGACATGCGCAACGGCGACAGCAACACACTCACGCTGAACGCGGCCAGTGTGACGGCTTTGACGCAAGGTGGCAGCACAAGTGTGGTCACGATCGATGGCGATGGCACCGATAACTTGATCCTCACAGACAGCTGGACTGCCACAGGCAGCCCACAACTTCTGAATGGTGTGGCTTATCGCACCTACACCAACGGTGGTTTGACGATCAAGGTGTCTAGCGACATCAATTTGCTGACTCCTCAACTGGGCAGCGCGACAGACAACACCTTAACCGGCGTTGGAAGCAGTAACGAATTCTTAGATGCGGGTGCGGGTAATGACGTCATCAGCGCGGGTTCTGGCAATGACGTGCTACGCGGTGGTGCAGGCAACGACACCTTGGACGGTGGCGCTGATGTCGATACCGCTGATTACAGCGACAACAGCAACCCCGTCATCATTAACTTGGGGACGGGTTCGGTCTCGGGTACCTTGGATTCCACAGCGGTCACGGTGACAGGATCGCAAGCGCAGGGCCTAGACAGTGGCACCGACAGCATCGCCAACATCGAAAACGTCAATGGCGGCTCAGGCAACGACATCATTGTCGGCAGCAGCGGCGGCAACCGACTTGCCGGTGGTACCGGTGGAGATAGCTTAGACGGCGGTGCCGGTGATGACACCGTGAGTGGTGGTGATGGTGGCGACAGCGTACTGGGTGGCGCAGGTTTAGATTTGGTCGATGGTGGCGCCGGTGATGACCGCCTAGATGGTGGGGCTGATAACGACACGGTTCTCGGCGGTACAGGTGCAGACAGCATCACCGGTGGCGATGGCCATGACTCCATCGACGGTGGCGCCGACAACGACACCATCGATGGTGGTGCTGGCAATGACTACATTTTGGGCGGTGCAGGTGACGATTCGATTGGCGCTGGTGATGGCGACAACACGGTTGACGGCGGTCTTGGTGCCGATGTGCTTTCAGCCACGAGTGGCAGCAACACGTTCATTTTTGACGCCAGAGATGTGTCCATCACTGGTGGTAGTGGCACGGACACCATCGACTTAAGCGCTTTGGTGACCAGTCAAATCGACAGCGGTCCTGTCATTGCCAACGTGGAAGTGCTCAACCTCGCAGGTGGTGTGGCTAACACGCTGACACTCAACCGAGCAAGCTTTGAACGCACCGATGGCAGCACTGCGATTGGTTTGGTGTCCAGCGCCAGTAGCGCAGTCACCGTTTCGGGTGACGACAACGACACCTTGTTGTTAGATGGCGCTTGGGTCAAAGACAGCAGCATGGTCAACGGCTTCTTCAAGTACACCTTGGCGAATAGTGTCAGTGGTCAGCCAGCGCATGCCATCTTGGTGGACCCTGATGTTCAGGTGGTCACGCAAATCACAGGCACCAACACAGCCGACTTGCTGGCAGGTTCAGCCGCGGGCGACCTGATGTTTGGCGGCGATGGTAGCGACACCCTTGATGCGGGGGCAGGTAACGACACCATGCAGGGTGGGGCTGGCAACGACAGCCTTTCTGGTGGTGATGGCATTGATGCGCTGGACTACAGCAACGCCACGGGTAATTTGACAATTGCACTCGGCTTACTGGGTGCAGCGGGCAGCAGTACCGATGCGCTCACGGGCACGGGTAGCCAAGGCAATGATGTGCTGTTGGGCATTGAAAACGTCATTGGCGGCACGGGCAGCGACAACATCAGTGGCAACGAAGATTGGAACTTGCTTGACGGCGGCAGTGGCAACGATTCACTCGCGGGTGGCTCAGGTCAAGACACCTTGCTCGGTGGTGCTGGCAATGACTTGCTCGATGGCGGGGCCGATAGCGACCTGTTCATCGGTGGCACTGGCAGCGACACCTTCATCGGTGGTGCAGGCATTGATACCCTAGATGACTCTGCGGCAACGGGTAACTTAACCGTTAACTTGTCTACAGGCACCAGCAGCGATAGCAACAGCAGCACGGTCACAGGCTTGGGCAACGACTCAATTTCAGGTGTTGAAAACCTCATCACGGGCGTAGGCAACGACCGCATCACCGGCTCTGGGGATGCCAACCTGATTCAATCAGGCGCTGGTCACGACATCGTGGCAGGTGGCGCAGGTAGCGACACGCTTGAAGGTGGTGCCGGTAACGACACTTTGGACTACACCAGCAACACCAGTGCGCAAGGCATCGTGGTGGATCTTTCAGCAGGCACGGCCAGCGATGGATTGGGTGGTAACGACAGTTTCAGCAGCTTTGAGTCTGTCAGTGGTGGTTCAGGCACCGACAGCATCACGGGTGATGCGGGGTCTAACTTACTCTCTGGCAACACAGGCAACGACACCCTCGACGGTGGTTCCGGCAACGACACACTCAGCGGCGGCAATGACCAAGACGTCATCTTGGGCGGCTCGGGCAATGACATTTTGTTGGGCGACACCGGCAACGACACGCTCAAAGGCGGTACCGGTAACGACGTGATCTCGGGCGGTGACGATATCGACACCGCAGACTTCAGCGACGACACCACAGGCGTCACCTTGGCCTTGGTTGCAGGGGCAGGCACAGCCACCTCGAGCACCACGGGGACAGACACCGTCAGTGGCATTGAAAACCTAGTGGGCGGCAGCGGTGCAGACAACCTGGGCGGTGATGTCAACAACAACATCATTGAAGCGGGTGCTGGCAACGACACACTCAGCGGCGGTGATGGCGCCGACACCCTCAGTGGCGGTGCGGGTAACGACAGTGTGGATGCCGGCGACGGGGCCGACCTCGTCATGGGCGATGCGGGCGACGACACCTTGGGCGGTGGCACTGGCAATGACATCTTGGATTACAGCGGTGTCAGCGGCCCTGTGGCCATTAACTTGAGCAGCGCATCCATGAGCGCTAGCGTGAGCGGCAGCGCGGTCACTGTGGCAAGCGGCTACGCAAACGGTGCAGGCACCGACCGTCTGAGCGGCTTTGAAACTGTGGTGGGTTCCGGCGCTGCTGACACCATCATGGGCAGCACTGCGGCCGACGTCATCGTCGGTGGTTCTGGTCCAGACTCTATCAACGCCGGTGGCGGTGATGACACGGTGATCTTCGATGCCAACGACACCAGTGTCATCGGTGGCGCAGACTCCGACACGCTTCGCATAGATGGCAGCGCGAGTCTGGTTGATTTCACGTTGGTACGTGACGACATCTTTTCGCAGTTTGAAGTACTTGACCTCACCGCAGCACCAAGCCAATCGGTCAAGATTGCAGATGCCGACGTGTATGCGATGAGCAGCAACGGCACTTTGACCCTCAATGCAAACGCCGACGACGGTGTGCGCTTGGTGGGTAACTGGGCGCTAGACAACGCAGGCAATAGCAACACGGCGTACAACGCCTACACCACCAGCTACACACCACCTGCGGGCGGTAGCCCTGTCACGTTAACCGTCTTGGTGCCGGTGGCCATCACCCCTGGTATGTTGTACATCACGGGTGAGAGCAATGATGTACCCGCCAGCACGGCGGGTGACGATGAGTTCCGAACCAACGGTGGTGCTGACTCGGTCAGCGCGGGCGCGGGTAACGACAACATCGACGCAGGTACCGGTAACGACACTGTCGTGGCCGGCATAGGCAACGACGTTGTGCTAGCAGGCACAGGCAACGACGTGATTTACGGCGGTGAATCCTCAAGCGAATCCGGCTCGGGCAACGACAGCATTGACGCGGGTGACGGTAACGACTCGGTCATAGCGGGCGACGGCAATGACACCATCGATGGTGGTACAGGCAATGACAGCATCAGCGCCGGCGCGGGCAACGACTTTGCGGATGGCGGCGATGGCGGCGACAGCATGGCTGGCGGCACGGGCGATGACACCTTGCTTGGCGGCGCGGGCAACGACATCTTGGCTGCAGGTGACGGCAACGACAGCGTCGATGCAGGCATTGGCGATGACTTGGTTTATGCCATCAGTGCCAGCGACACTGCGGTGGGTGGCAACGGCAATGACACCTTTGAAGGTGGCAACGGCATCGACACCATCAATTACACCGCGACCGAGGCGGCGAGTGGATTAACCATCAACTTGGCAACTGGCTTAGCCAGTGGCGCAGCGATTGGTAGCGATGTTCTCACTGGCTTTGAAAACGTGGTGGGCGGTGCAGGGGCTGACAACATCACCGGTTCTGACCTGACCAACAGCATTGAGGGTGGAGCAGGCAGCGACGTCATTCATGCAGGCGCTGGCAATGACTGGGTGTTGTTTGACAGCACAGACACATCGGTGGATGGCGGTTCGGGCGTTGACATCTTGTCAATCCAACAAGCCGGCACCGTGAACCTGGTTAACAACACACATTTCGCTGGTTTTGAAGAAATAGATCTCACAGGTTCTGCGGCACAAAACTTGGTTTTGGACACGGCCGCTGTGTTTGGTATGTCTGACACCACAGACACACTCAAAGTTCACGGTAGCTTGGGTGACGCGCTTACGCTCTCGGGTAACTGGATCGCAGCCGGCACACAGCCTGTTATTTATGACAACGGGGCAGCACGTCAGTACAACAAGTACACCTACTACGACAGTACAACCCAAACGACAGCCACTGTGCTGTTGAGTCCTGATGTCACATTGACCATTTCCTACTCAGGCTCCGCTGGCAATGATGTACGCACCTTTGACCCCTCCGATTTGGTGGTCAACGGTTTAGGTGGTACCGATACCTTGCGCTTTGACACCGTGAGTGCCGCCGACATCGTGCTTGATTTGGGTGACAGCGCGGGCAGACCCGCCATCACCAACATGGAAGTGATTGACATTGGCGGTAAATCCAGTAGCAGCAACTACTTGGTGGTGAGCCCCGCCAGTGTGGCCGAAGTCACAGGCGGCACCACCCTGACGGTGGATGCTGACACGGTGGGTGATACCGTCTTTTTGGACGGTAGCTGGGGCAACTCGTACACCACGGACGGTAACTATCACGTTTACACCGGAAGCTACGGCAGCCCTGCCGTCAGTGTGACGTTGAAGGTCGCCGCAGTCGCCACTGTGAACTTCATGAGTGCTGGGGCCACCGTCGGTGGCTCTGGGATGGACGTGTTGCGCGGCAGCGGCGGTGCTGATGTGCTCGACGCGGGTGCGGGCTCTGACGTGATGCGCGGTGCTGCAGGCAACGATGTGTTGGTGTTTGATGCAGTCGATCATTTGATTGATGGTGGAGAAGACACGGATACCTTGCGTGCCGTGGGGGACATCAACCTCACCACACTCAACGACGGTGTCATTCAAAACATGGAGATCATTGATCTCAGCACCCATGCGGGTGCCACGACTCTGACATTGACGGCTACCGATGTGCTGGCTCTTAATGCAGCGGGTTCGCTGCAAGTCACGGGTACTAGCGCTGACATGGTGCGCCTGACAGGTGAATGGGTGCAAGGTGCCAATGCCAACGGCTACACCTCCTTCAGTCTGGATGGTGCCGTGGTTTTGGTGCAGGACGGTGTGTTACCCGTATTCACTGGCACCACGGGACGTGACCAATTAACAGCCGGTGCTGGCATTCAGTGGGTCGACGGCGGTGCAGGCAGCGACATACTCGACGGTGGTGCGGACGCAGACACCCTGAGTGGTGGCGACGGCGAAGATGTGTTGGTTTACGACAGTGCCGATATGAGCGTGTCAGGTGGCGCAGGGACGGACACCTTGCGCTTGGGTGGCGCTGGCGTGACGCTGGACCTCACCACGACGGGCGTTATCAACAAATATTCGAGCATCGAAAAAGTCGATCTCACGGGTACAGGTGCCAACACCCTCATTGTGGGGGCTGACCAAATTCACGCCATGACCGGTGGTGCAGAGCGCCTCATCGTCGGTGGTGATACCGGCGATATTGTTCGTTTGGCTGGCTCTGGCTGGCAATCGCGCGGTTCAGAATTGGTGCTGGGTATCACCTACAACAAGTACACAAATTTCGCGAGCGATGGCACGCCAGTCAGCATCTTGTTGGGGCTGCAAGTGACCAAGGGCGACCAGATCGTCGGTAGCAACACCGCATCGGTCCTCTCGGGTGGATCGGGTTCTGAAAACATCACGGGTGGTACAAGTGCCGACACCATCAACGCCGGCGTGGGCGCCGACATTGTGGATGGTGGTGCAGGCAGCGACGTGATCACCTACGACGCCAAAGACATTTCACTCAGCGGCGGTACCGATGCCGATACGCTGAAGGTGGCTGCGGGTACCTTACTTGATTTGAGCGACATCACACGTCCCACCTCAGGGGCAACACGTCCGACTCTGCAAAGTTTGGAAGTGTTTGATTTCAACAATGCAACCACGGTGAACGGTTCAGGTGTAGACACCTTGGTGATCGACCCCGCTAGTTTGTTGGCTATGGGTAATGCCAGCAACACGCTCACGATCAACGCAGAGACAGCAGACAAAATCTTCTTGAACAACGTGGACGGTGCCACTTGGAGTTCCGGTGCTGACCAAGGCAACGGTTACACACGCTACACAGTGACCTACAACGGTACACCGTTGACAGTGGATGTTAGCAATAGCGTAGGCCATGCCCCGACCGTGGGCACTGTGACCAACGGTACGGCGGCTGCAGACACACTGGCAAGCACCACAGGCGTTGACATTCTCAAAGGCGGAGACGGTGCCGACACCCTCGTCGGCGGCGACGGTGCTGACGTCATCGACGCGGGCGCAGGCGATGACCGTGTGACTTATGACTTAGCCGATCAACGAATCTGGGGCGGCAGCGGTACGGATACTTTGGTGATTACCACGGGCACCACGGGTAACCCGGCTGTTCCTGTGGTTGATCTTTCTGGAAAAGCAGGCACGCAGGTGGGCGGCTTTGAAAAGATCGACCTGGGTAGCGGTGGTGCCGTGATGTTGGACGACGCCTCTGTACTCGCACTGAACGAAACAGGGCGTGTCACCGTGCTGGGCTCGGCCAGCAGCACACTGAAACTCTATGGTGGTTGGGCGTTTGTAGGCGTGGATTCGGATGCCACCGGTGCTTTGTTCAAAGTACTGCAAAAGGGCAATGCCTTCATCACCGTGGCCGATACGGTGAACCTTGACATTACCAACGAATTAGGTGGTTCAGTGGTGCTTGGCGGCGCAGGTCCTGACACCAACATTAACGTTGCAGAGATGCAAGGCGCGATGACTGGCGATGGTGATGACACCGTCACGGTCACCAACATGAGCTTTGCGGCCATTGACACCGGACGTGGCAACGACACGATCCGCTTCAACATGGCAGGGCAGGTGAATACCACGCTCTTGGCACCCACAGGTTTGACTAATATTGAAGTCTTGGACTTGACTGCGAACGCTGCGGCCAACGAATTGGTGTTGTCGCCAGAAAAAGCAGCCCAGATGAGCGATGCCAACAATCTGTTGGTCGTCAAAGGTACGGCGGGTACTGACACCATGTTGCTCTACGGCTCATGGACCATGACACAAAACGTCACCTACAACGGCGTGACGTACGACTTGGCAACTGGCAGCAACGGTGCCAAGGTGTATTACACCGATGGCATGACGGCCACGATCTCCAATCCACCGACACCTCAACTCTCCACCTTCTCGGTCTCGTATAACAACGGCACGTACTTGGTGAGCAAGGGTATCGATGCCTATGCAGGTTGGAAGGTCGACAACGCGGGCGACATCAACCATGACGGTGTGACGGACCTGATCATCAACCAAGCGGGTTCTGCCTATGTGGTTTTTGGTCGCGGCGACTTGGCGGGTCAGATCGATCTGAGCAATATCGGCAGCGATGGCTTCAAAGTGACCAACATCGACTCCAACGCATTTGCCAATTTAAACTTGGACAACACCGCCGTGTCCAATGCCTCTTACTACGGCTACCCGAGTTACGCCTACAACGCCACCTATCAGTTTGGTTTAACCGGTATTGGTGACATCAACGGTGACGGTTGGGCCGATATGGCCGCCAACTTCAAGGACGGCGGGACGGACTATGTCCGCGTCATCTACGGGCGTAATAACTGGAGCGAGGTCAACATCGCTACGCTGACCAGTTCGGCCAGCGATGGTTTCACCATCAATGCAAGCGCATTCGCGACCTGGACCAACAACGGAAACGTCAACACCTACGGCCTGAGTCAGTTAACCATCGAGGGCGTGGGAGACGTGAACAACGATGGCTACCAAGACTTTGCCATTGGTAATGGCTTTTCCGCCTCTTACAACGGACTCGCAGCCACAGGCAAAGCCGCCTTGGTGTTTGGCGGTGCCTATTCAGGCGGGCTCGATTTAGCCAACATGGGCGCTAAGGGCATCACGATTTACTCGGATCAGGCCAACCCCACCAACATTGGCACGTCTATTTCAGCGTTGGGTGACGTTAACTCAGACGGTTTCGCTGACTTTGCCTTGGGCGGCCCCAGCGTGAATGGTGCCCCTGGTGACTACACCGACTACAGCGGTTCTGCATTTGTCGTATTCGGCAAGGACGTAGGTTGGGCCAACACCATTGCCGTGCACCATGACAACGACCGTTTGGCTCCGACTATTGGTACGACTAACCTCAGTACCAGTTTCGGCGCTAGCAGCAACATCACCTTGAACTTTAGCGAGCCAGTGACATCGAAAGTCACAATGGCTGCACAGTCTTATGTTCAGCTCTATAACCGAGACACAGGTGCGTTGATCGAAAAGTTTGATCTCTACACCGGTCAAGGTAGTTTGGGCGGTGTGATGCAAGTGACCAGCAGTGGTATCACACTCAATCCGCTTCGTACGCTCTCTGGTAGTACCCGTTACTACTTGAATATTGATGGCAACAGTTTCCAAGACGGGGCGGGCAACGTGTTCGGTGGCGTCAGTGGCAACAGTGCCCTGAGTTTGACCACCGCTGCGACAACAGCGTCTACCGATGCAACCGCACCTGGCTTTGCGATGGACGCTACCAGTGTGAGTGGCAGCGCGGCCACCGACATCATCAATACGACATCGTATTTTTATGTCACACCGTATGACACGACGTATAACAACTCTGTGGCTGTCAACTCGCCCTTGTATGGTTGGAATGTCTCCTATCCAAGCAATGTTCGTGACGATTACCTGAACTCTATTGCTGTCGACAGCAGTTTCTTGGTACCGGTATCGCCTGTGCAATCCAACTCAGGCTCAGGTCTTTGGCGTGGCGAAGCTTTTACATTGAACTTGAACTTGACAGAAGTCGTTAAGCCTTATGGTCGTGTGCTGATTCAGCGCATTGATCATGGCGCCAGCCAAAGTGATCCAGATACATACGTCACAACTGAGAGCTTCGATCTGCAAACTGGCCGAAGCGACAAAGGTGGCACGATTGGTTACGGAACAGGTGCGCTGACGGAAAACAGCAGCTTCACACTCAATTTCGGTGCCACGTTCAAAGGCAGCACAGACTACCGCATCGTGCTTGACTCCGTGCAAGACTTGGCTGGCAACATCAGCACGGCAACGAAGACCTTCTCCACCGTCTTAGACAGCGTATCCGCCAATCTGTTGAACTGGACCGCTTACGGTAACTCGCTGCTCGATGGCACGGTCTATCGCAATATGTCAGGTCTACAAGTCGAGACGAACATCACGTTTACTGCGCCAGAGACCTTGGTCATGGGCAGCACAGGCCATATTTATCTGCGCAGAGGCAGTTACGGCGCAACGCCAACGGTGGTGGAAGACTTCGATCTGTCGCAAAAAGTATTGAGTGGTGGTGTCTACACCATCACCAACGCGAGTACCGGCAGTGTTCTGACGCTGAACAACCGCACCATCACCATCAACCCTAGCTACGCGTTGAATTACAACAGCACGTACGAAGTGACGACCAGCACTGGTGCGCTGAAAGACCTGAGTGGCAACAATGCGGTGGGCCTAGAAGGCGGTGCCACGTTGGGTAGCTCCTTGTACTTCAGCACACAAACCAACTTTGTACTGAACACAGGCACCAATTTGGCTGACCATTCCCTCAAAGTTGGGTTGGCAGAAAACCTGGCGTTGAATTTCAACCAAACGGTTCAAGCAGGCTCCGCAGGTAGCGTCGCCAAGCTTTACAACAATGCTGGGGACTTGATCGAAACCTTCACATCCAACGGCACCCAGCTCACGGGTGATCACGGTGGTGCGGTAACGTTCAGTGGTAGCACGGCCACCTTTAACCCTGGCAGTAACCTTGAACGTGCCACGGGATATTCCATCACGCTGGACGGCACATCGATTCAGACAGCCATGGCGCGTGCGGACGGCAGCAAAACAACCTTGACTGCTGCCAACGTTGCGTTGACTCACACCTTCAGCACGGAAGCCGCTGCGCAAATTGATCCAGGCCTGCAAAACTACACCGTCACGCAAACCAACCAGTACTCCACCAGTGCTGTGCAGGTGAACCCATCGAATCAGCCGTCCTATACCCAAGGTCAAGCGGCGGGTATGCAAGTGCAATCGGTGGGCGATGTGGATGGCGACGGTATCACTGACTTTGTGTTTGGCTCCCCCAACACGGCTGCATTAACTGGGGCCCCAAGTAGCACGGGTTATGGTGTGTATTACTTGGTCTTTGGTAAGGCTGGCGAATGGGCAGACTTACAGTTCATTGAGCAACTCAAGACCGAAGGTCGAGTCATTACCTTCTACGGCACGATGAACAACCAGATGACTGGCATTAGCCGATACGGCGATGTCAACCACGACGGTTTTGCCGACATGTTGATTCAAGCCGGTGGTCAAAACCCATTGGTCACCGACAACACGGCCAGTGATTTTGCTGACACCGACAGTGGTGCTGTGTTCTTGGTCTACGGTCAATCGCGCACCGACTGGAATCAAAGCAAACTGTTGAGCGCTGACAACCTCGGTGCTGATGGCCTGGCGATTACCGGTGGTTTGCCACAGGATGAATTCGGCTTCTCGGTGGCCGCAGGCGATTTCAACGCCGATGGCACCATTGATTTGGTCGCCGGTATGCCAACCAACCAACGCGACGGTTACAACTCCGGTGAAGGCTTGGTCATCAATGGTGGCGATTACTCTGAATCCCTGATCCAAACAGGCACGACAGGTGCAGATTTGATGATCGGCGATTTCAACTCCAACCGCTTGGCGGGTGGCGATGGCAACGACACCATTTTTGGTTTGGGTGGCGCCGACATTATTCGTGGCGGCGGTGGTAACGATGTGCTGTCTGTGACCGACTTTAACTTCCAGCTGATTGACGGCGGTACAGGCACTGACACCCTGAAATTTGTGGGGCGCAACATTGATCTGGACATGACCGGCTACGCCGGCCAGAGCATGCGTAGCTTGGAAACCATCAACCTTGATGGTGACGGTAACAACCATTTGACGATCAACTACCGCGAAGTGGTGGCCTTGCTGGAGCGTCAGCTCTACGTGGCTTACGGCACCAACGTGTTGTTGACCGTGGATGGCACCCTTGCAAAAAATCCAACCATGACCCTCGAAGGACCTTGGGCGGTGATGTCTCAAGATTCCAACTATGTGACTTACGCACTGGAAGGTATTTACGTGAAGGTCGCTGTGGGGGTCGTGGTCGATTTGATCGACTGGACCATTCCCTACCAAGGCGCCACGATCGACTTGCAGGCAGCGCAGACAGGCATTGCTGTGAACTTGGCGAGCGCCACAGCCACCGATGCATCGGGTGCGACGGATAGCCTCACAGGCATTGAATTGGTGCAGGGCAGTTACGGTGCTGACACGCTGACCGGCAGTTCAGGGGCGGATACCTTGATCGGCAATGTGGGTAACGATTCGATCGTCGCTGGCGACGGACAAGACAGCCTCAGCGGCGGTGGCGGTGATGACCGTCTGCTGGGCGAAGCGGGTGCCGACGTCCTCGATGGTGGTGCAGGCCAAGACAGCTTGTATGGTGGCAGCGGAAACGACACGTTGTCAGGCGACCTCGGTCATGATTATTTGATTGCAGGTGCTGATAGCGTTGGCGCCAGCAGTGGCAACGATATGCTGGACGGTGGTGCCGGCAATGACACGCTGATGGCGGGTGACGGCGATGACGTCTTGATCGGCGGCATCGGCAACGATTCCTTGTTGGGCGAAGCCGGGCAAGACACGTTGGACGGCGGTATTGGCAACGACACCTTGGTGGGTGGCACGGGTGACGACTTGGTCATCTTTGACGCCGCAGATGGCAGCATTGATGGCGGCGCAGGCTACGACACGCTGCGCATTCAAGATGGCGTGCTAGACCTGACCAGCCGAACCGCCACACTGGACAACTTTGAAGCCATTGACCTGCGAGGCAGTGGCGACAACTGGCTGCGTTTGAGCACCAGCAACCTGACAGCGATCTCTACCAGCGCGCTAATGCCGCTGACTGTGCACGCCGACGCAGGCGATAGCCTGATTTTGGGTGGCACCTTGGTTTGGCGCAGCAGTGCGGACGCCACGCTTGACGGTGTGCGTTACCGTGGCGCTGAGGTCTATAGCGGCAGCACCTTGATCGCTACTTTGCAGTTGAGTAACAACTTGCAAGTGTTGACCGATGCGGCTACGCCGACCAGTGCCAACCAGTTGGTGAGCGACACCGTGACGGCGTACAGCATAAGCGGCGATCGTGCTGCCACCCAGGTGGGTAACGGGGGGGATGACTTCTTAACCCAATCGCTCAACGCCGACACACTCAACGGTGGCGATGGCATCGATACCGCTGACTACTCTACCCAAGCCGGCAATGTGATCGTCAATTTGGGCGCTAGCAGCTTCTCAAGTGTGGGGCTTCCCAATGGCGCTTACACCGTTGTGTCGGGTACAGCTGAAGACGGATTTGGCAAAGTCGATACCCTCATCAGTATCGAAAACGTACGCACAGGCGCTGGCAACGATGTGGTCATTGGCAGCACAGCCGCCAACCGCATCGTCACTAACGCAGGACGAGACAGCATCAACGCAGGCACGGGGGACGACACCGTCTATGCAGGCGCTGGCGACGATGTGGTTTGGGGTGATGCAGGTCACGACATCATCGATGCGGGTGCGGGCAACGACTCGGTCGATGCCGGTGCAGGCAACGACACCTTGCGTGGTGGCTTAGGCAACGACACGCTCGCGGGTGGTGACGGTACCGACGTGTTGGACTACAGCGATCAAACGGCGGGTGTCATCGTCAACTTCTCGTCCTCGTTGTATCAAAGCGTGAGAGCGGGTACAGCCGATGACGGCTTGGATGGCATCGATACCCTCACAGGCTTTGAAGCTGTGCTGGGCAGTGCAGGGCGCGATACCTTGATTGCTGCAGCAGGCATGACTGTCGATGGTGGCTTGGGCTCAGACATCTTGATTGCTAATGCTTCAGGCAGCACCTTAGTATTTGATGCAGCCGATGTGTCAATCGTCGGCGGCGCAGGCAGCGACACCTTGTTGGTGAACGATGCGTCTGTTGATTTCAGAACGACGTGGGCCATGCCAACCGTCAGCAGCATTGAGACCATCAAGCTCAATGCGGAATCTCCGCAAACCCTCACGCTGGACCAAGATGCGGTTTATCGCCTCGCAGGAACCAGCACGCTTCACATCCAAGGGCAATTGGATGATCTGGTGACGATGGCTGACAACGGCACCCATACATGGAGCAATTCGTCGGGCACTTACACCAGCAGCTACACCGTGGGGGGCAGCACGGTCACACTGACTGTGGTGTTGGATTCTGCGGTGAGCAGCGTGACCATCAACCGAACCGCGACAACGGGTGCCGACACCATTTCTGGCACCGAACTGGGTGACACCTACAGTGGCGATGCTGGCCATGATTCCATCGCCGGTTACGCGGGCGACGACGTGCTCAATGGCGATGCGGGCAACGACACGTTGCTCGGCGGCGGTGGCAACGACACCCTCAACGGCGGTGCTGACAACGACTCGCTCAGCGGCGGTGCAGGCGACGACTGGCTCGATGGTGGCGCGGGTGTGGACACCCTCAGCGGCAGTGACGGCAACGACACCTTGGTGTGGGACGTGGCAGGCGGTGCTGACAACCTCAACGACAGCAACGCCAGCGATGCCTCGGCGCAAAGCGACAACCAGTTAGATGGCGGTGCAGGCTTTGACACCTTGCGCATGGGCGGCAACAGCCGTGACCTGACGCACAGCAACAGCGCCAACATTGACAACATCGAATTACTCGACTTGCGTGGCCGTGACGCGACAACCGTGGTGCTCAATCACGCCAGCGTTTTGGATATGACCGATGCCAATGGCGTGTTGCAAATTGCAGGCGACAAAGGAGACACCCTCGCACTGACAGACTGGAGCATCTGGACCTACATGGGCGAAGCCCTCGTGGCAGGTGCGTCTGCACGTATCTACAGCGCAACGCAAAACGGCCAAACAGTGACGGTGCAGTTCAGCAGTGCAATGAACTTCACAGACACCACCGTGAACAACGGACAAACCAACTTGCAGTTGGGTAACGTGTTTAATGCCAACGGCACACTGACATTTGACTCGGTGACCGCGTTCAATGCCTCTGCTTTGGATACGACATCTGCCGTGACGGACTGGAACAGCGCGTCTGCGGCGTCGACCTCATCTGCCTACATCGGCTCTGGGTCGGTCAACGGTACGACAGGTGACGACGCACTGGATCTGGACTACACCTCAGCCACCATCAATGCCAGCACGGGCACCGATACGTTGAACATAACCCAACGCTTGGCTGATTTGACCGTGGCCAGCATGCCGCAATTGCGTGGCTTTGAAGCCATCTCCATGGGGGCGAACCCATTGGGTATTGGCAACACCTTGATCATGGGTACCAGCCAAGTGACGGCGTTGAGCAGCACTGGCAACTTAACCGTCAGTGGTGCGCTTGGCGATGACTTGATCCTTACCGGCACGGGCTGGCAACGTACCACCGAGGTTTCAGGCGGCATCACTTACAACAAACTGGTCAGTGGCAGCACGACCTTGTTGGTTCACCCAGACATCAACGTCAGCGCCACTTTGTTGGTTCAAGGACAAAGCAACACAGCGGACGCACTCACGGGCTCGGCTTACAACGATGTGTTCAGTCCCTTGGCGGGCAACGACACGATCAATGGCGGTGCTGGTATTGACACCGTGGACTATTCATACGCGAGTTCCGGCATAGAAGCCGACTTATCGAGCGGCATGGTGACAGTCGTCAGTGGCAGTGGTGGTGAAAAAGATCAACTCAGCAACATTGAAAACATCACCGGCGGCACAGGCGATGACACGATCACAGGTAGCGC
>JACCDU010367624.1_pt1 | contig 22253 bp, 21 predicted proteins | sample 7446081 | NCBI WGS metagenome assembly JACCDU01 (sample SAMN15323447, study PRJNA562643) | freshwater metagenome | isolation source: river surface water | place: USA:Blue River Watershed | collected 2017-08-17
GGGTCCATGGTGGTTTCCCACAGTTGCTCGGGGTTCATTTCGCCCAGACCCTTGTAGCGCTGGCGGCTGGTGGTGCGTTCGGCTTCGCTGATGAGCCAGTGCATGGCCTGGCGGAAGTCGCTGACTTTTTCTTCCTTCTGGCGCTCGCCTTCGCCGCGTGAGACTTTGGAACCTTCGGTCAGCAGGCCACGGAAGGTGTCTGCCGCTTCGGCCAATGCGGCGTAGTCTGCGCCGCGCACAAAGTCTTGCGTGAGCACGCTGCTCTTGATGTTGCCGTGGTGGCGGCGGCTGATGCGCAACACGGGTTTGTCGGTGCGCACGTCAAACTCGGCAGCCACTTCGGCCGGGATGCCGGTGGTGTTGAGCTCGCGCAGTTTGGCTTGCAGTGCGGGCGCGCTTTCGGCGGCGGTTTCCAACGAGTCCATGTTGAGCGACACGCCGTCGGCAATGGCGCGCAGGGCTTCGGCGTCCATGAAGTTGGACAGGCGGGCAATGACCGCTTCGGCCACTTGGTGTTTTTGCGCCAGAGCTTCGAGGGTTTCGCCGGTCAGCACTTGCTGTGTGGCGGTGGTGATGCTGGCGTCCTTCAAGGCGATGCGCAGCAAGAAGCCGTCGAGCGCCGGGCCGTCCTTGAGGTACAGCTCTTCTTTGCCGGCCTTGACTTTGTAGAGCGGTGGCTGGGCAATGTAGATGTGGCCGCGCTCTACCAGCTCGGGCATCTGGCGGTAGAAGAAGGTCAGCAGCAGGGTGCGGATGTGGGCGCCGTCAACGTCCGCGTCGGTCATGATGATGATGCGGTGGTAGCGCAGCTTGTCGGGGTTGAAGTCGTCGGTGGCGCTCTTGCCGGATTCGGCGCTGGCCTTGCCGATGCCGGTGCCCAAGGCGGTGATGAGCGTGATGATTTCGTTGCTGGTCAGCAGCTTTTCGTAGCGGGCTTTTTCGACGTTCAGGATCTTGCCGCGCAGGGGCAAAATGGCCTGGAATTTACGGTCGCGGCCTTGCTTGGCCGAACCACCGGCGGAGTCGCCCTCGACGATGTAGATTTCGCACAGGGCCGGGTCTTTTTCCTGGCAGTCGGCCAGCTTGCCGGGCAGGCCCATGCCGTCGAGCACGCCTTTGCGGCGCGTCATTTCGCGGGCCTTGCGGGCGGCTTCGCGGGCGCGGGCGGCTTCCACGATCTTGCCGCAGATGATCTTGGCGTCGTTCGGGCGCTCTTCCAGAAAGTCGGTCAGCGCTTTGGCCACGATGTCTTCCACCGGGGCGCGCACTTCGCTGGACACCAGCTTGTCTTTGGTCTGGCTGGAGAACTTGGGCTCGGGCACTTTGACGCTCAAAACGCAGCACAGGCCTTCGCGCATGTCGTCGCCGCTGACTTCGACCTTTTGCTTTTTGGCGATCTCGTTTTTCTCGATGTACTTGGCAATCACGCGGGTCATCGCAGCGCGCAGGCCGGTCAGGTGAGTGCCACCGTCACGCTGGGGGATGTTGTTGGTGAAGCACAGGACCGATTCGTTGTAACCGTCATTCCATTGCATGGCAACCTCGACACCAATGCTGGTGCCGGGGATGCCGCCGTAGCTGTCGGCAGGGCGCTCGCCCATGGCGTGGAAGGCGTTGGGATGCAGCACCTTTTTGTTGGCGTTGATGAAGTCCACAAAGCCCTTGACGCCACCGGCGCCGGAGAAGTCGTCTTCTTTGCCGCTGCGCTCGTCCTTCAGGCGAATGCGCACGCCGTTGTTGAGGAAGGACAGCTCGCGCAGGCGCTTGGCCAAAATTTCGTAATGGAAGTCGTTGTTCTGCGTGAAGATTTCAACATCGGGCAGGAAGTGCACTTCGGTGCCGCGCTTGTCGGTGGCACCCGTCACGCGCATGGGCGAGACCTCAAAGCCGTCCACGGTTTCGAGCAGGCGGTTTTGCACAAAGCCGCGTGCGAATTCGATTTCGTGCACTTTGCCTTCGCGACGCACGGTCAGGCGCAGCCATTTGCTCAAGGCGTTCACGCAAGACACACCCACGCCGTGCAGACCGCCCGAGACCTTGTAGCTGTTCTGGTTGAACTTGCCGCCCGCGTGCAATTCGGTCAGCGCGATTTCTGACGCGCTGCGCTTGGGCTCGTGCTTGTCGTCCATCTTCACGCCGGTCGGGATGCCACGGCCGTTGTCGGTCACGCTGATGGAATTGTCCGAGTGGATGGTGACGACGATGTCGTCGCAGTGGCCAGCCAAGGCTTCGTCGATCGAGTTGTCCACGACCTCGAACACCAGGTGATGCAAGCCGGTGCCATCCGACGTGTCACCGATGTACATGCCGGGGCGCTTGCGCACCGCTTCCAGACCTTCCAGGATCTGGATGGAGCCTTCGCCGTAGCCTTCAGATGCGCCCGCCTGATGGGCGTCGATCTTGGGTTGGACGGTGGTGAAGGACTCTTCGATGGGGTTGATTTCGTCGGTCATGTTCAATTTTCTCTGTCGCTTGAATGGCCGAAACCCGCGAGAGGTCGCGGGTTTCGATAAGGTGGGCCTTGTGGGCGTTCGCCTTAAATGCGCATCGGCATCACCACGTATTTGAAGTTATCGTTCTCGGGGATCGTGATCAGCGCCGAGCTGTTGCCGTCGGCCAGATCGATTCGGACCATGTCCTGGCCCATGTTGCTGAGCACGTCGATGATGTAGGTCACGTTGAACCCGATCTCGATGGCGTCACCGCCGTAATCGATGTCGAGCTCGTCCACGGCTTCTTCTTGTTCGGCGTTGGTGGAGGCCACGCGCAAGGTACCGGGCTCCAGGTTCAGGCGCACGCCTTTGAATTTGTCGCTGGTCAAAATCGCGGTGCGCTGCAGGCACGACAGCAAAGCCTGGCGGCCCAGCGTCAGGTTGTTGCGATGGCCTTTGGGGATCACGCGGTTGTAGTCAGGGAACTTGCCCTCGACCAGCTTGGTCACGAACTCCATGCCGTCAAAGCTGAACTTGGCCTGGTTGTTGGCGAACTGCATCTCGATCGCGCCATCGGCGTCGGACAGCAGGCGCTGCATTTCGAGCACGGTCTTGCGCGGCAGGATGACTTCTTGCTTGACGGGCACTTCGACGTCGAGCGTGGCCGAGGTGTAGGCCAGGCGGTGGCCATCGGTGGCGACCAGGCTGAGCTTGTTGCCTTCTGCCACAAACAAGATGCCGTTGAGGTAGTAACGGATGTCGTGCACGGCCATGGCAAACGAGACCTGACCGAGCAAGGTCTTGAGGGTCTTTTGCGGCACGCTGAACACGGGGCCAAAGCTGGCAGCTTCCTGCACCAGCGGGAAGTCTTCTGCGGGCAGGGTCTGCAAGGTGAACTTGGATTTGCCGCCCTTCAGAATCAGCTTGGCCTGTGACGATTCGAGGCTGACCGTCTGGTCCGAAGGCATGGTGCGCAAGATGTCGATCAGCTTGCGGGCGCCCACGGTGGTGGTGAAGTCGCCAGGGTCGCCGTCCATCTCGGTGGTGGTGCGGATCTGGATTTCCAGGTCGCTGGTGGTCAGCTGCACGGCGTGACCGGTTTTGCGGATCAGCACGTTGGCCAACACCGGCAAAGTGTGACGACGCTCCACAATGCCCGACACGGATTGCAGTACCGACAGCAATTTGTCTTGGGTGGCCTTCAGGACGATCATGGGGTCTACCTTTGGTGGTTTTTCAAGCTTCAGCCCTGGGGGCTGGGGTTAGAGGGTCAACAGGCGACATTTTCGCCTGTTTTTGGGTGCTTTTGAGGTGCATCGACGCGATTGCTTCATCAGCCCTTCAGCGTCTGCTCCAGCACGTGCAATTGCTGGTTCAGCTCGGTCAGTTGCTGGCGTTCGGCGTTGATCTTGCGCACGGCGTGCAAAACCGTGGTGTGGTCGCGGCCGCCAAACAGCTCGCCGATCTCGGGCAGGCTCTTTTGGGTCAGCTCTTTGGCCAGGTACATGGCGATCTGGCGCGGGCGGGCAATGCTGGCCGGGCGCTTCTTGCTGTACATGTCCGCCACCTTGATCTTGTAGTAGTCGGCCACGGTCTTCTGGATGTTTTCCACACTGATCTGGCGGTTCTGGATCGACAGCAGGTCGCGCAGGGCATCGCGGGCCAGCTGGATGGAGATTTCCTTCTGGTTGAAGCGCGAATACGCCAAAATTTTGCGCAGGGCGCCTTCGAGCTCACGCACGTTGGAGCGCACGTTCTTGGCCACGAAAAACGCCACTTCTTCGGGCATTTCGCTGCCTTCGCTGATGGCTTTGTTGATCAAAATCGCCACGCGCATTTCCAGCTCAGGGGGCTCGATGGCCACCGTGAGACCAGAGTCAAAACGAGAAACCAGGCGCTCGTGGATGTCGGCCAGGCCCTTGGGGTAGGTGTCGCTGGTCATCACGATGTGCGACTTCTTGGCCAGCAGGGCTTCAAAAGCGTTGAAGAATTCTTCCTGCGTGCGGTCCTTGTTGGCGAAGAACTGCACATCGTCGATCAACAGCAAGTCGAGCGAGTGGTAGTGGTGCTTGAACTCGTCAAAAGTCTTGCGTTGGTAGGCTTTAACCACATCCGACACAAACTGTTCAGCGTGGATGTAGAGAACCTTGGCTTCCGGGCGATCGGCCAGCAGCTTGTTGCCGATGGCGTGCATCAGGTGGGTCTTGCCCAGACCCACGCCGCCGTAGATGAACAAAGGGTTGTACAGGTGCCCGGGCTGGCCCGCCACGTGCATGGCCGCAGCTCGCGCCATGCGGTTGGCCGTGCCTTCGACCAAGGTGTCGAAAGTCAGGGCCGAGTTGAGGCGGTTACGGAAGGTGTTGGTCACCGGCTCTTCGGCTGCCTCCAGCACTTCAGGGGCATTCTCCATCGAGGATGGTGTGGACTGACGAACAGTCTTGACGCCCGATTCACGCGGAGTGATCGCTAACTCAATTTGAACTGGATGACCTTGAAGGTTTTCCAGCATGGCCGACAAACGGCCTGCGTATTGCGCACGGATCCAGTCCAGCTTGAAACGGTTGGCCACAAACAAAGTGACGCGTTGCTGGTCTTCGGAGACTTGAACCGTGAGGGGTTTGATCCAGGTGTTGAACTGCTGTTCGGGCAGCTCCCGGGACAGCTCGTCCACACACGAGAGCCACAACGCCTGGCCTGCATCCATCTGAATTTCTGGGGGAGATCCCTCGGACATGTTGTATTTATTTTTGTGGATAGAGAAGAGAAAAATGGCAGGACAGCTGACTTTATCAAGAGCTTATCCACAATCGCAGGAGCGACTGAACGGCCATCATAAACCACATCCACCGGATTTGGATGCGGATGTTCCCGAAAGCTTAAATGGAGCCAAATTTGCCGCGAGCCCGAAAGTTTGCGATAATCTTGGGTTTCGCCCAACGCAGCTTATGGCTTTGGGCACAAAGGAAGAGTAATGAAACGCACCTACCAACCATCCAAAACACGTCGCGCCCGTACCCACGGCTTTCTGGTCCGCATGAAAACCCGTGGCGGCCGTGCTGTGATCAACGCACGCCGCGCCAAGGGCCGCAAGCGTCTGGCTGTCTAATGTCCATCCGGCCGTCCGGCTGTGGCCTGGTGTCACGGCTGGCGGTTCATGCCGGGGCCTGGTCATCGTGCAGCGTTTAAAAACACGCCCACAATTTCAGGCCGCCCTGGCTGGTGGCACGGTCTCGCGTACAGCGCATTTTGCGCTGCACCGCCTGAGCTTGACTGCACCGACAACCTCTTTGGCACAAGCCGATTCCATCGGGCCTGCACCCTCACCGGAGCAGGCCCTTTTTGACTTGCCTGACGTCTGGCTGGGGGCCATGGTGCCCAAACGCTGGGCGCGCCGTGCCGTGACGCGCAACACCATCAAACGCCAGATCTATACCGTGAGCCAACGTTTTGGTAACCGCTTGCCACTGGCGGCGCATGTGGTGCGTTTGCGCACGGGTTTTGACCGCAAGCAATTCATCAGCGCGACATCTGAACAGCTCAAACTGGCGGTTCGGCTGGAGCTGGAGCAATTGTTTGAACGGGCCAGCCGCAAGGAAGAAATGGCATGATCAAGCGCTTGTTGATGGGCATTGTCCAGGGCTACCGCCTGGTGCTCAGCCCTTGGCTGGGATCGGCTTGCCGGTTTGAGCCCACCTGCTCGGCCTATGCCTTGCAGGCACTGGAGCGCCATGGCGCAGCTGCTGGCAGCTACCTGACCGTTCACCGCCTGATGCGTTGCCACCCTTGGTGCGCTGGTGGCAACGACCCCATTCCCGAACAGGCGCCGCGCCTGTTCACGGCTTTGTTTTCCCCTACTTCGTCAAAGAAGACCTCATGAACGATATTCGTCGCACCATCCTCTGGGTGATTTTTGGCTTCTCCATGGTCCTGTTGTGGGATGCGTGGCAGGTCCACAATGGCCAGAAAGCCACCTTCTTCCCCAAACCCGGCCCAGCCCAGGTCGCGGCAGCCCCTGTCAGTTCAGCCAGTGGCGTGCCCACGGCGTCTGCACCTGTGGCCACAACGGCTGCGGCCACCCCAGGCCAGGTGCCTGCAGGCCCAGCAGCCACGAGCCCCAGCGAGCAAATCGAGGTCAGCACGGATGTACTGAAACTGCGTTTTGACACCGAAGGCGGCACGCTCACACGCAGCGTGTTCACCCAGCACAACGACATGGTCGATGCCCAAAAACCCTTTGTCTTGCTCGATCAAAGCCCCTCACGGGTTTACACCGCCCAGACCGGCCTGATCGGTGGCAACTTCCCGACCCACAAAAACGCCATGCGCTTTTCGGGCGAGAAAAGCCTGAAAGACGGCCAGAACGAATTGACACTGCGCTTCGAGTCCGATGTGCAAAACGGCGTGAAGCTGGTCAAGACCTACACCCTCCAGCGCGGCAGCTACGCCATTGGCGTCAAGCACGAAGTGATCAACACCGGCGCTGCCGCTGTGTCGCCCCAGCTGTACTTGCAGCTGGTGCGCGACGGCAACAAGCCTGCGGGCGAGTCGTCGTTCTATTCGACCTTCACTGGCCCGGCCATTTACACCGAAGCCAAGAAGTACAACAAAGTCGAGTTCTCCGACATCGAGAAAAACAAGGCCGAAATCGACAAGACTTCACCCAATGGCTATGTGGCCATGGTGCAGCACTACTTTGCCTCGGCCTGGTTGCTGGGTGAAGGCATCAACCGCGAAAACTTCGTGCGCAAGGTCGACAACAACCTGTACGCCGTCGGCATGATCACCCCCGTGGCCGATGTGGCCCCCGGTCAGTCCAAAACCGTGAGCTCGCAATTGTTTGTGGGCCCGCAAGAAGAAAAAGTCCTTGAAGCTTTGGCCCCTGGCCTGGACCTCTTGAAGGATTACGGCTGGCTGGCCATGTTGTCCAAGCCTTTGTACTGGTTGCTGGACAAGCTGTTTGGCTTCATCCAGAACTGGGGCTGGTCGATCGTGGCGCTGGTGCTGCTGCTCAAGATTGCCTTCTACTGGCTCAACGCCAAGGCCTACTCCAGCATGGCCAAGATGAAAGCCATCAACCCCAAGATCATGGAAATGCGCGAACGCCTCAAAGGCGATCCGCAAAAGATGCAACAAGAGATGATGAAGATTTATCGCGAAGAAAAGGTCAACCCCATGGGTGGCTGCTTCCCGATCATGATCCAGATTCCCGTGTTCATCGCGTTGTACTGGGTGCTCTTGTCCACCGTCGAGATGCGCAACGCGCCTTGGATTCTCTGGATCCACGACTTGTCGGCACCTGATCCGTTCTTCATTTTGCCCATCGTGATGACGCTGACGACCTTGCTGCAAACCGCATTGAACCCCGCGCCACCAGACCCGATGCAAGCGAAGATGATGTGGATCATGCCGCTGGTGTTCAGCGTGATGTTCTTCTTCTTCCCTGCGGGCCTGGTGCTGTACTGGATCACCAACAACGTGCTTTCGATTGCACAGCAGTGGATCATCAACACCCGCATGGGCGTACCACCGCAGTTCAATCTGCCCAATTTCAAGTAAGCAGCGTATATGCTGATGGGGCCGCGCAAGCGGCCCTTTTTGTTTGAGGACACGCCCATGCTCGCCCGCCATCAAGAACCCATCGTTGCCATTGCCACCGCGCCAGGTCGCGGGGCGGTGGGCATTGTGCGCGTCTCGGGCAAGAAGCTGTCGTCCTTGATCGAGGCGCTGTGTGGCCGTCGTCTCAAACCACGCGAAGCGACTTATCTGCCCTTTGCCGATGCCGATGGCAGCCCGATCGACCACGGCCTGGCCCTGCACTTTGTGGCGCCGCACTCCTTCACCGGCGAAGACGTGCTCGAGCTGCAAGCCCACGGCGGACCGGTGGTGCTTCAACTGCTGGTGGCACGTTGCCTGCAGGCAGCAGCCGAAACAGACCCCGTCACCTGCCAGCCGCGCCTGGCAGGTTTGCGCGTGGCGCAACCGGGTGAGTTCTCCGAGCGAGCCTTTCTGAACGACAAGATTGATCTGGCCCAGGCCGAAGCCATTGCCGATCTGATCGACGCCAGCACCGAAGCCGCAGCGCGCAGCGCCAGCCGTTCGCTGGCAGGTGACTTTTCCAAAGAAATTCATGTGCTGCGTGATGCACTGATCCACCTGCGCATGCTGGTGGAGGCCACGCTGGATTTCCCGGAAGAAGAAATCGATTTTCTGCAAAAAGCCGATGCACAAGGCCAACTCCATCGCCTGCAAACGGCCTTGCAAACGGTGCTGAGCAAAGCTCAGCAAGGCGCACTGCTGCGTGAAGGCATCAAGGTGGTGATTGCCGGTCAGCCCAATGCGGGCAAAAGTTCGCTGCTCAACGCACTGGCCGGAGCCGAGCTGGCCATCGTCACGCCCATTGCGGGCACCACCCGCGATGTGGTGCAGCAGACCATCCAGATCGAAGGTGTGCCGCTGCACGTGATCGACACCGCAGGCCTGCGCGAAGGCGAGGGCGTGGATGAGGTCGAGCAAATCGGCATTGCCCGCGCCTGGGGCCAAATTGAAGCCGCCGACGCCGTGCTGTTCTTGCACGACCTGACCCGCGTGGGCCAGGCCGATTACGACCGCGCCGATGCCGACATCGCCACCGCGCTGCAAAGCCGCTTGCCTGCGGGTGTGACGGTGATTGACGTGTGGAACAAAGCCGATGCGGCGCAGTCATCGGGTGAACGCACAGGCCTCACTTTGTCGGCCCGCACCGGCGAAGGCCTGCAAGCCCTGCGCCAACAACTCTTGCAACAAGCCGGTTGGCAACAAGCCAGCGAAGGCTTGTTCATCGCCCGCGAACGCCATGTGCAGGCGCTGCACCGCGTGCGCGAGCATCTGGACATCGCCGACGCCCACCTGGCCGCACAGGCACAAAACCTGGACCTGCTGGCCGAAGAGCTGCGCTTGGGCCAGAACGCCCTCAACGAGATCACCGGCGAATTCAGCGCCGACGATTTGCTGGGTGTGATCTTCTCGAGTTTCTGCATCGGCAAATGAAGCGCATCGCGTCCACCAAAAGACCTTGTGGTGTAGGTCGGTGACCGCCTCCTCGACACGCGCAGGAGCCCAACCATCCATACGGACACCCCAAAAGGTCACGTCAGAGACTGATTAGCGCACGCATCCGACACAAGATAGCGGCACACCAGCCGATCAGCGCAAACGCGCAACGCTCATCTGACTTTCACGCTTCAAGGATTGACCATGGCACACCGACTCGACCAACAAGTGGCCATCATCACAGGCGCCAGCCGGGGCATAGGCCGCGCCATTGCCGAGGCATATGCTGCCGAAGGCGCCAGCCTGTGCCTGGTGGCCACCGACACTGCCCGCCTGAACGAAGTCAAGGATGCGCTCGGCCTGCCCTCTGATCGCATCATGACCGTGGGGCTGAACGTGACCGACCGCGACGCCTGCTTTGCAGCGGTGTCCCAAGTGGAACAGCGTTTTGGCCGTGTGGACGTGCTGGTCAACAACGCGGGGGTGTATCGCGCCAAACCCTTCATGGACTATGTGCCGCAAGACTTCCAGGACATGCTGGATGTGAATTTGTTTGGCGCGCTGCACTTCACGCAGGCGTGCTTGCCCGGCATGCAAACGCGCGAGCATGGCCGCATCGTCAACATGGCCTCCACAGCCGGCAAGTGGGGCTCACGCAACCAGAGCGCCTACAACGTGAGCAAGCATGCGGTGGTGGGCCTGACGCGCTGCCTGGCATTGGAAGCGAGCCCCTACAAAGTCACGGTCAACGCGATCTGCCCCGGTTTCATCCAGACCGACATGGTCGAAGAGCTCAAGGCGCAAGTGGCCAAGAGCTCGGGCATCAGCGCAGAGGACATGGTCAATACTGCGCTGGCGCGCGTGCCGCTGGGCCGCGTGCTGGACCCGTCCGAGATTGCCAGCCTGGCCGTTTACCTGGGCTCAGCCGAGTCGCGTGGCATGACCGGGCAGTCCATCCACCTGGATGGTGGCATGGTCTTGAGTTGAGGTTTTCTCAACGTGAACATGAATCGCATCGTGCGTCCAGACACGTGTGAGACATGCGTTCGGGATAACCACTACGGCGGGCATGCTGCGATCAACACAGAATGAGATCGGCCATGCAGATTTCATGAAGCACGGCTGTTAACAGGAACCTTGTTCACAAGTCATGTCCAAAGATTTCATTCTCGAAACCCGGGAACTTGTCAAAGAGTTCAAAGGCTTTGTCGCCGTCAATGGCGTCAATCTGGGGGTCCAGCGCGGACAGATCCACGCCTTGATCGGTCCCAATGGCGCAGGCAAAACCACGGTCTTCAACCTGCTCACCAAGTTCCTGATCCCGACACGCGGGCAAATCCTGTTCAACGGCCAGGACATCACTGCTGAAAAGCCCGCTCAAGTGGCACGTCGCGGCTTGGTGCGCTCGTTCCAGATTTCAGCCACTTTCCCCAACCTCACGGTGATGGAAAACGTGCGCATTGCCTTGCAACGCAACACCGGCATGTCCATGCATTTCTGGCGATCCGAGCGCGTGCTGGACCAGCTCAACGACAAGGCCATGGCATTGCTCGACGAAGTCGATCTGGGCAGCATGGCTGACCTGACGGCGGTAGAGCTGCCTTACGGTCGCAAGCGTGCCCTGGAGATCGCCACCACGTTGGCCATGAATCCCGAGCTGATGCTGCTGGACGAACCCACCCAGGGCATGGGCCACGAAGATGTGGACCGGGTGACGCAGCTGATCAAGAAAGTCGGTGCCAACCGCACCATCTTGATGGTGGAACACAACATGAACGTGGTGTCGAGCATCGCCGACACCATCAGCGTGCTGCAACGCGGCCAAGTCATCGCAGAAGGACCTTACGAAGTGGTGTCTCAAAACCCCCAAGTGCTGGAAGCCTATATGGGCACGGTCGCGACCGAGTTGGAGGGGGCCCATGGCTGATTCCGACGAATTCCTGCGCATCAGCAACCTGCACGCCTGGTACGGCGAGTCGCACATCCTGCACGGCGTGGACCTCACAGTCCACAAAGGCGAGGTGGTCACGCTGCTGGGCCGCAACGGCGCAGGGCGAACCACCACCGTCAAATCCATCGTGGGCTTGGTGGGCAAACGCACCGGCTCGATCACCATCAACGGTCGCGAGTCGATCGACATGGCGCCGCACAACATCGCCAAGCTCGGCATCGGTTATTGCCCTGAAGAACGCGGCATCTTTGCCTCGCTCAGCTGCGAAGAAAACCTGCTGCTGCCGCCCGTGGTTGCTGGTGGCGGTATGTCGATTGATGAGATTTACGAGATGTTCCCCAACCTGCTGGAGCGAAAGAACAGCCCCGGCACCCGCCTGTCGGGCGGCGAGCAGCAGATGCTGGCCGTGGGCCGCATCTTGCGCACCGGTGCCAAGCTCTTGCTGCTCGATGAAATTTCAGAAGGTCTCGCGCCCGTGATCGTGCAGGCGCTGGCCCGCATGATCCTGTCGCTCAAGGCCAAGGGATTCACCATCATCATGGTCGAACAGAACTTCCGCTTTGCCGCGCCACTGGCCGACCGCTTTTACGTCATGGAACACGGTCGCATCATCGAAGGCTTTGCCGCCAGCGAGCTGCAGGCCAAGATGCCCATGCTGCACGAATACCTCGGCGTTTGATCCATTTTCTTTTTCCACTGACTTTCACAGGAGACATCACCATGAAACGCAAACTTCTTGCAACCGCAGCATTGGCCGCATGCGCATTGGCAGGCACAGCACACGCCCAAGTCTCTGACGGCATCGTCAAGATCGGTGTGCTCAACGACATGTCTGGCCCTTACGCCGACATCGGTGGCCCTGGCTCCGTGGTCGCCGCCAAGATGGCCGTAGAGGACTACATCAAGGCCACCAAGAGCACGCTCAAAGTAGAAATCGTCAGCGCTGACCACCAGAACAAGCCTGACGTGGGCTCCAACATTGCCCGCCAGTGGTACGACACCGACAAGGTAGACATGATCACCGACGTGCCCACATCATCGGTCGGTCTGGCCATTGCCCAGATCACCAAGGACAAGAACAAGGCCCACGTGAACACTGGCTCGGCCACCGCCGATTTGTCTGGCAAGGCCTGCAATGCGAACGTGGTGCACTTCCTGTACGACACCTGGATGCTGGCCAACGGCACTGGCAAAGCCATTGTGAAGAACGGCGGCACCAGCTGGTACTTCCTGACGGCCGACTACGCCTTCGGTCACGCCCTGGAGCGCGACACCGAAGCCGTGGTTCTGAAAAACGGCGGCAAGGTGGTTGGCAAAGTCCGCACACCTTTCCCCACACAAGACTTCTCGTCTTTCCTGCTGCAAGCCCAGGCTTCCAAAGCCAAGATCATCGGTCTAGCCAACGCGGGTGGCGATACCATCAACTCCATCAAACAAGCGGCTGAATTCGGCATCGTCAAAGGCGGTCAGAACCTGGCTGGCATGCTGGTCTTCCTGCCCGACGTGCACGCTCTGGGTCTGGACAAAGCCCAGGGCCTGCTGCTGACCGAGACCTTCTACTGGGACTTGAACGACCAGACACGCGCCTGGTCCAAGCGTTTCGCAGCACTGCACGGCGGCAAGATGCCTTCGTCTGACCATGCTGGCGTTTACGCTGGCGTGATCCACTACCTGAAGGCCGTGGATGCCGCCAAGACCGATGACGGTGGCAAAGTGGTGGCCAAGATGAAGGAACTGCCCACCGACGACGTCCTGTTCGGCAAAGGCTCCATCCGCGCTGACGGCCGCAAGATCCACCCCGCATACCTGTTTGAAGTCAAGAAGCCTTCCGAGTCCAAAGGCCCTTACGACTACTACAAGGTGGCTGCCACGATCCCGGCCAACGAAGCTTTCCGCCCTCTAAACGAAGGCGACTGCCCTCTGGTCAAGAAGTAATTCAACCTCTGTTCAAGCAAGCCTGAAATCACCATGGAAATCTTTGGCATTCCCTCTCAAGCCTTGTTCGGGCAGCTGCTGATCGGACTCATCAACGGGTCCTTTTACGCACTGCTTTCCTTGGGCCTGGCCGTGATTTTCGGCTTGCTGAACATCATCAACTTCTCACATGGCGCCCAGTACATGCTGGGCGCCTTCGTGGCCTACCTGGGCCTGAACAAGCTGGGCGTCAACTACTGGGTGGCCCTGGTGCTGACACCTTTCATCGTGGGCGCCAGCGGTGTGCTGATCGAGCGCACCATGCTCAAACAACTCTACAAGCTCGACCACCTCTACGGTCTGCTGCTCACTTTCGGTCTGGCGCTGATCATTCAGGGTCTGTTCCGCAACGAATTCGGCTCTTCCGGCATGCCTTACCCTGTGCCTGAAGTCTTCCAGGGCGCGTTCAACACCGGCTTCATGTTCCTGCCCAAGTACCGCGCCTGGGTGATCGTGGCGTCTTTGGTGGTCTGCATTTCCACCTGGTACGTGATCGAGCGCACCAAGCTCGGCGGCTACCTGCGCGCCGCCACCGAGAACCCCAGCCTGGTGCAGGCCTTTGGCATCAACGTGCCACGCATGATCACACTGACCTATGGCTTTGGCGTGGGCCTGGCCGCATTGGCCGGTGTGATGGCAGCCCCCATCTACCAAGTGAACCCCACCATGGGCGCCGACCTGATCATTGTGGTGTTTGCCGTAGTGGTGGTGGGTGGCATGGGCTCCATCATGGGCGCCATCCTGACGGGCTTTGGTCTGGGCCTGATTGAGGGCCTGACCAAAGTGTTCTACCCCGAAGCGTCCAACGTGGTCATTTTCGTGATCATGACCATCGTCCTGCTCATCAAGCCCGCCGGTCTGTTCGGCACTCAGAAGTAACACCATGTCCAACGCGATTTCTGCCTCTCCATCGGCCAAATCCTCCAAGCACCTGTGGGTGGCGTTCGCCATCATGACCGTCATTTTGGCCGTGGCCCCCCTGTGGGTCTATCCGGTCTTCCTGATGAAGGTGATGTGCTTTGCCTTGTTCGCTTCGGCTTTCAACCTGCTCTTGGGCTTTGGCGGCTTGTTGTCTTTCGGGCACGCCATGTTCATGGGGTCTGCCGGTTATATCGCGGCCCACTCGGCCAAGGTTTGGGGTTTATCACCCGAAATTTGTGTGCTGCTGGGTACCGTGACATCGGCCGTGCTGGCACTGGTGGTGGGTCTTCTGGCCATTCGGCGCCAGGGCATTTACTTTGCCATGATCACCTTGGCGCTGGCCCAGATGGTGTTCTTCTTCTGTCTGCAGGTGCCTTTCACTGGCGGTGAAGATGGCATCCAGGCTGTGCCTCGCGGCAAGTTGTTTGGTTTGATCGACCTTGAAGACAACTTCAACATGTACATCTTCGTGCTGACCATCTTCCTGATGGGCTTCTTGTTGATCTGGCGTGTGATCCACTCGCCCTTCGGCCAAATCCTCAAAGCCATCCGCGAGCATCCCGACCGCGCCACCTCTTTGGGCTACGACACCGACACCTTCAAGCTGCTGGCTTTTGTGATCTCGGGTGCACTGGCTGGCACGGCGGGTTCGACGAAATCGCTGGTCTTCCAGTTGGCATCGCTGACCGATGTGCACTGGTCCATGTCGGGCGAAGTGGTACTGATGACCTTGGTGGGGGGCATGGGCACCTTGTTCGGCCCGCTGATCGGCGCCGCCGTGATCATCAGCATGGAAAACTACTTGGCCCATTTGGGTGCCTGGGTCACCATCATCCAAGGCGTCATCTTCGTGATCTGTGTGCTGGCGTTCCGCCGCGGCATCATTGGCGAGATCGCCAACTGGATCAAGAAGCCGCTGTAAATTCATCTTCGCTCATGCAAAAGGCCTGCTCAATGAGCAGGCCTTTTTTGTGGCGGGTGCGCTGATGCTCAGCGCATGAAGTTCTTGACATAGTCTGCACCCAAACCGACATTTTCAAAGTGAGCGCGGTATTTCTCGATGCGGGTGAACACATCGTCGTAGCCGGTTGCATTGCCTTGTGTGTCCACATACATCAGTGCGCCGTGCACGGTGAACATCGTGACCATGTCCTGGCAATCGTCGGGCACAACCAGCGTGTGCGTCTCGCCCGGCGGCTCGTACACATAGCCACCTTCGGTCGCCACCCAGTCGTGCTCCAGGTACAGCCATTTACCGCGCAAGACATAAGCATGCACCATGCCCGAATGGCGGTGCCGCTGCAGCAAGCCCGAACGCTTGACCTTGAGCAGGTGGACATAAAAACCGCCCGACACGTTCAGATGCAAGGGACGTGACCAGATGCCGGGTGCAATCGGCGCCCACAGGCGTTCGTCATCGGTGTCCACATCGGGGATGACCATGTCGGGCGACATGCCCCAAGGCTGCGGTTTGGCGTAGGGTACGCGATCGTCCGCAGCAGCTGGCGGAGTGGCAGAGGTGGTCATGGCGATCCTGTGCAAACAAAAAGAACAGCGTAAAAGCTGTGGCCTTGGCTGTCAGCACTGTGCGCGACAGCGCGTCGCAAGACAGCCCGCAGGCCCACCGATCAGTGCCCCTCGAAGGAAACCAACGTGAACAGTTTCAGGCCCGAAGCCAGGATGCGCTCAGAGCCACCCAGCTCGGGCAGGTCCACGATGGCCGCACCTTCGAGCACCGTGGCGCCCAGTTTTTCCAGCAGCTTCTTGCCCGCCATCATGGTGCCGCCCGTGGCAATCAGGTCATCGATCAACAACACACGCTGACCAGGTTTGACGGCATCGGTGTGCAGCTCCACCGTGGCGCTGCCATATTCAAGTTCGTAGGTTTCTTCCACCGTGGTGAAAGGCAGCTTGCCTTTCTTGCGGATGGGCACAAAACCCAGGCCCAGCTCATAAGCCACCACAGAGCCCAAAATGAAGCCGCGTGCGTCCAGTCCGGCCACCACATCGGGACGCAAGGCCGGGTCCATGTAGCGATGAACAAAGGCATCGATCAACACACGGAAGACACGGGGGTCTTGCAAGAGCGGCGTGATGTCGCGGAACTGCACCCCCGGCGCCGGCCAATCGGGCACGGTGCGGATGTGGCTTTTGAGGTAGTCGTTGACGTTCAAGTCCTGCATGGCTTCAGCCTCGTAATAATTTTTCTTCGGCCACGGCCAAGGTTTGCGATTTACCTGACAAAACCAGGGTGTCCCCGTTTTGCAATTCGCTCTCGTCTGTCACGGTTTCGGTATGCCCGTTGGCCCTGCGCAAGCTCACCACCCGCACGCCCATGGCATGGAAGGCCAGGTCCTTAACCTGCTTGCCCAGCCAGGGGGACGCGATGGGCAAGCCCACCGTGGTCAAGCGCTCGTGGTCGATTTCATCGAGCGTGTCGTCATCGGCCCCGTGAAAATAACCGCGCAAAAGGTTGTAGCGGGCATCGCGCTGGTCTTGCACCAGACGGATCACGCGCCGCATGGGCACCCCCACCAGCGCCAGCGCATGGCTGGCCAGCATGAGCGAGCCCTCCAGCGCTTCGGGCACCACCTCGGTGGCCCCTGCGTTTTGCAACTTCTCCAGATCGAGATCATCTTGCGTGCGCACGATCACCGGCACCTGCGGGGCATGGCTGTGGGCATGGTCCAGCACCTTCATGGCGGCAGGGACATCCAGATAAGTGATGACCACGGCACTGGCGCGGGCCAGACCAGCGGCCATGAGCGATTGCAGGCGGCCTGCGTCGCCAAACACCACCGAGTCGCCAGCAGCAGCGGCCTGGCGCACGCGGTCCGGGTCCAGATCCAGGGCCATGTAGGGAATGCTTTCCTTGTCGAGCATGCGGGCCAGGTTCTGACCGCAACGGCCATAGCCGCAAATGATCACATGTTTGCTGGTGTTGATCGACTTGCGGGCAATGGTCGTCATCTGCAAGGATTGTTGCAACCACTCACTGGCCACCAACTTCATCACGATGGTGTTGCTGTGCATGATGATGAAGGGCGTGGCCAGCATGGACAGCACCATGCTCGCCATCACCGGGTTGAGCAAAGCCGGCGGGATCACCCCGTTTTGTGAGCCCAGCGTGAGCAGTACAAAACCGAACTCACCAGCTTGTGCCAGATACAAGCCAGTGCGCAAGGCCACCCCGTTGCTTGCACCGGTGACTTTGGCCAAAGCGGCCACCAACACCAATTTGAACAGCACAGGCAAGGTGGTCAGCACCAGCATCAAAGGCCAACGCTCGAACACGATGTGCCAGTCCAGCATCATGCCAATGGTGATGAAAAACAAACCCAGCAAGATGTCATGGAATGGACGGATGTCCAGCTCCACCTGATGTTTGTATTCGGTCTCGGAAATCAGCATGCCCGCGATGAAGGCCCCCAGCGCCAGGCTCAGACCCGCCAGCTCGGTCACCCAGGCCAGACCCAGCGTGACCAACAAGAGGTTGAGCACAAACAGCTCTTCGCTCTTGCGCCGCGCCACCAGCGTGAGCCACCAGCGCATCACCCGCTGTCCACCCGTCAAAAGCAAGGTGATCAGCAAAGCCGCCTTGGCCCCGGCCACCAGCAAAGACTCGAACAACTCTTCCGGGGGCGAGCCCAAAGCCGGGATCAAGACAAGCAATGGCACCACGGCCAAGTCCTGGAACAGCAGCACCCCCACCACACGCTTGCCATGCTCGCTGTCCAGCTCCAGCCGGTCGGCCATCATCTTGATCACGATGGCGGTGCTGCTCATGGCCATCGCGCCCGACAGCGCCAGCGCGGTGTGCCATTCCATCTTCCAAAGACTGGGGGCGAGCGCGGCCAGAAATAGCGATGCGAAAGTCACGATGACCAACGTCAGCACCACCTGCAACAGGCCAAGTCCGAACACATGCTTTCGCATCGAACGCAACTTGGACAGGTTGAATTCCAGGCCAATGACGAACATCAAAAACACCACGCCGAACTCGGCCAGATGCTTCACGCCTTCGGAGTTTTGCGCCAATGCCAGCGCATTGGGACCGATCACCACCCCCACCGCCAGATAGCCCAGCATGGGCGGCAACTTGAGCATGCGGCAACCCACCACGCCCAAAACGGCGGCCAGCAGGTACAGCAGTGTCAATTCAAGAGCGCTCATGGCTTGATGGTACCAAGCCCGCGTGACAAATCCGTGAGTCTGTCCACATGGCCCAAGGTCTTCTGACTCAACTGAACACAGGGACAACGCCTGCCCACGTCGACCGATAAAATGACCCCATGCCCGCTCACAACGCCCAAACACTTCAACTCGCTCGCGAGACCCTCGACATCGAAGCCGCCGCGCTGCTGGGCCTCAAAGCCCGACTCGATGAACGCTTTCTCAAAGCCGTGGACATGATGCTCGGCGTGCAGGGCCGCGTGGTGGTCACAGGCATGGGCAAAAGCGGCCACATTGGCCGCAAGATCGCGGCCACGCTGGCCTCCACCGGCACCCCTGCCATGTTTGTGCATCCGGGCGAAGCCAGTCATGGCGACCTGGGCATGATCAAGACGGTGGATGTCGTGCTGGGTATCTCCAACAGCGGCGAAAGCGATGAGCTGGTCGCCATCTTGCCGGTACTCAAACGCCAGGGCGTGCCCCTGATCGCCATCACCGGCGGCCTGAGCTCATCGCTGGCCCGCCATGCCGACGTGGTGCTGGACACCTCGGTCGAAAAGGAAGCCTGCCCCCTGAACCTGGCCCCCACCGCCAGCACCACGGCCCAGTTGGCCATGGGCGATGCCTTGGCCGTGGCCTTGCTCGATGCACGCGGCTTCAAGCCAGAAGACTTTGCCCGTTCGCACCCCGGTGGCTCCCTGGGTCGCAAGCTGCTGACCCATGTGAGCGATGTGATGCGCCAGGGCGATGAAGTGCCCCGCGTGGGCCCGGAGGCCGGTTTCTCGGACCTGATGCGCGAGATGAGCCGCAAAGGCTTGGGCGCCTCGTCGGTGGTCGATGCCGATGGCCGCGTGCTGGGCGTGTTCACCGACGGTGACTTGCGTCGCTTGATTGAAAAGGGCGTCGACCTGCGCGGCCTCAAAGCCAGCGATGTCATGCACGCGCAGCCCCGCACGATCGCGGCAGAAGCGCTGGCCGTGGAAGCGGCCGAGATGATGGAGCTGCACCGCATCACCAGCATCCTGGTGGTGGACGATGCAGGCCGCCTGTGCGGGGCCATCAACACCAACGACCTGATGCGTGCGAAGGTGATCTGACATGCAAGCCTTGATTCCCGCCCTGAACTACGCACCCGAATTGCTGCTGCAGGCGCAGGGCATTCGCGTGGTCTTTTTCGATGTCGATGGTGTGCTGACCGATGGCGGTCTGTACTTTTCCGAATCGGGCGAAACGCTCAAGCGTTTCAACACCCTGGATGGTCAGGGCCTCAAGCTCCTGCAGCAAGCGGGCATCACGCCAGTGGTGATCACCGGGCGCGACTCGGCGCCGCTGCGTCTGCGCCTCAAGGCCTTGGGCATCACACATGCCCGCTTTGGCACCGAAGACAAACGCCCTGCCGCTGAAGACTTCCTGAAAGACTTGGGCCTGAGCTGGTCACAAGCCGCCGCCATGGGCGATGACTGGCCCGATTTACCGGTGATGCAGCGGGTGGCTTTCGCTTGCTCGCCCGCCAACGGCCACGCACAAGCCAAAGCCATTGCGCACCACATCACCGCTGAGCGCGGTGGCGAAGGTGCGGCCCGGGCTTTTTGCGACTTGTTGCTGGTGGCCGGTGGTCATTACGCCCGCTTGCTGGCCCAGGTGGGTGTGAGCGCGCACAAAGGTGCCTCGGCATGAAACACCTCGGCCTCTTGCGTCGGCTGCTGGATCAACTGTCTTTGTACCTGCCGCTGATCCTGATGGGCGTGCTGGCACTGGGCAGCTGGTGGCTCGTGCGCAGCATGCCCGAGATGGCGCATGCTGACGAAAACAAGCCCGCGCGCAAAGAACCTGACTATCGACTCGAGAAATTCTGGGTCAAATCTTTTGACAGCACAGGCCGCATGACACGCGAGGTTGGTGGGGCGACCGGACGTCACTACCCCGATGTGGACGAGCTGCACATCGACCAGGTCCGCATTTATGCCGAGAGCGAAAAAAACGTCAAGATGAATGCCAAAGCCGAGACCGGCATCGCCACTGGCGATGGCGAACGCGTCACCCTGATCGGGCAAGCCGTGGCAATTCGCGAGGCCGACGCCCAGGCACCGCGTACCGAACTGCGTGGCGAGCGACTGCTGGCCTTGCCCAAGCAAGAGCGTCTGCTTTCGTCTGACCCAGTGCGCATCACACGCGAGGGCGATGTGTTCACCGCCCAAACTCTGAACTTCAACAGCAAGACCGGCGAATACCTGCTCGAAGGCCGGGTACGCGGCATGCTGGCCCCCAGGCACTGAAGACGCGATGAAACTGGTTTTCATCACAGGCACCTCCAGTGGCATGGGTCAGGCCATGGCCACGGCTTATCTGCAAAAAGGCTGGCGTGTGGCCGTGGTCGCACGGCGCGTGGACGCACTGCAAAGCTGGGCCAACGAGACCACACAACAACTGGGCCTGGATGCCGATCGCATCGGCGTCTTGTCTGCCGACGTGCAAAACACGGACAGCATCATTGCCGCAGCCGAGCAGTGCATGGCGCAAATGGGCCTGCCGGACGTGGTGATCGCCAATGCCGGCATCAGCCTGGGCGTGGACACCGCAGAGCGCGAAGACCTCGCCGTGATGCGCCAGGTGATGGACACCAATGTGCTGGGCGTGGCAGCCACGTTTCACCCCTTCATCCGGCCGATGCAAGAACGCGGCTCGGGTACGCTGGTGGGCATTGCCAGTGTGGCGGGCATTCGCGGACTGCCGGGCCATGCGGCTTACTGCGCCAGCAAGGCCGCCGTGATCAGTTATTGCGAGAGTTTGCGCGGCGAGCTTCGGTCATCCGGCTTACGGGTCATCACCATAGCTCCGGGTTATGTGGTCACGCCGCTGACTGCACGCAACCGCTACCCCATGCCTTTTTTGATGAGCGCCGAGGCCTTTGCCCTGCAAGCCTTGCGCAGCATTGAAAAGGGCACGTCCTACCAGGTCATCCCTTGGCAAATGGGCCTTGTGGCCAAACTCTTGCGCGCACTGCCCAATGCGGTGTTCGACCGCGTACTCAAGGGACGTCCGCGCAAGCACCGTCACTCGGACAGCTGAGCGCTTCTGACGGGCAAGGCCGTCAAGGCCAAGCCAGAAACAACAAAGCCCTGCAATGCAGGGCTTTGTCGAGATCCAAGGGCTGAGTGTTAAACCAGCCACTTGCATGAATCAGTAACCGCCGCCGTAGCCGCCGCCGCCTTCGCGACGACCACCACCGGTGCCACTGCCGCCACGTGGGCCAGCGCCGTAGGGGCTGCGGAAACCGCCGCCACCACCTTCACGGCCACCACCGTAGCCGCCGCCACCTTCACGGCCACCGCCGTAACCGCCGCCGCCTTCGCGGCCGCCGCCGTAGCCGCCACCGCCTTCACGGCGACCGCCACCGAAGCCGCCACCGCCACCGAAACCACCGGTGCGGGGAGGGCGTGCTTCCATTGGGCGGGCTTCGTTGACCACCACGTTACGGCCACCCAAAGGCTGACCATTCATGCCGTTGATCGCAGCTTGCGCTTCGTCATCGCTGCCCATTTCCACAAAGCCGAAGCCTTTGGAGCGGCCAGTGTCACGTTCCATCATGACCTTGGCGCTGGTCACAGCACCGAATTCACCGAAAGCTTGTTCCAGATCGCCGTCGCGAACCGAGTAAGGCAGGTTGCCGACGTAAAGTTTGTTGCCCATGAAAGGGACTCCTCAAAACACAGAGATAAAAGCGATGGAGCTCCGAAAGCGCATTCAACAAACCTGAAAACATCGGAAGGGAA
>JACCDU010365863.1_pt1 | contig 22250 bp, 35 predicted proteins | sample 7446081 | NCBI WGS metagenome assembly JACCDU01 (sample SAMN15323447, study PRJNA562643) | freshwater metagenome | isolation source: river surface water | place: USA:Blue River Watershed | collected 2017-08-17
AATTTGCTGGGAACCTTATTTCTGACGAACACTATGCAATGAGAGACTGGCATCTTGACAACGGAAACAAAGTTCTCATCGGGCTGTGGTACTTTAAACATCCAGATGATTCGAATGAAGGTGGTTTACATATATCTGATGGCGTTAACGAAAAGCTTATACCATACCAAGAGAACACCGCAGTCTTCTTACCGAATCTTCCAAACGCATGGCACAAAGTCGGTGAAAGATCGACTTGGACTCATGAGCGTAGATTCATCAACATCGTCGTAGAGCAACAAGAGTATTTGCATGACTATCGTCGAGGAGAAGATGGTTCAGATCGTATGAAACCAGTAAGGAATCTCATGCTATGAAGATCTACATGGGATACGACTCGAGAGAACAAGACGCATACGATGTAGCTGAAAGAAGTACCGGTACGAAAGTGCTTCCTCTTATCCAAAGTGATCTTCGAGCTCAAGGTATGTACTCACGGCCAGTAGATGATATGGCTTCTACAGAGTTCTCATTCACCCGCTTTCTTGTTCCACACCTAAATGGCTATGAAGGTTGGGCGCTGTTTGTCGACTGTGATGTATTGTTCCTCGAGTCACCACGCGAGCTGTTCAATCTCGCAGACGATAAATATGCAGTACAGTGTGTTAAGCACGACTACGTTCCAGCATCGAAAACAAAGATGGATGGAAAGGTGCAACATTTATACCCAAGAAAGAACTGGAGCAGCGTAATGTTGTTCAACTGTGCGCATCTATCGAATCGAGTCCTTACTCCTGAACTAGTCAACAGCGCAACAGGATCTTTCCTTCATCAAATGAAATGGCTGAAGGATGAAGAGATAGGTGAATTGCCTAAGGAATGGAATTGGCTCGTTGGTTGGTACAGAGAACCAGAAGATGGGCACCCCAAGCTTCTTCACTACACAGAAGGTGGACCTTGGTTCAAAGGATATGAGAATTGTGAGTACTCCGATGTGTGGTACAAAATGAAATGGAAAGATGCATGCTAGGATTCAAAGAATATATGACAGAAGAGCTTAAGACTAAATACGTTGCTGTGCAGTATGACGCTGAGACTCAGAAGAAGCTTCGTGACTGGGCGAAGGCGAATGGTTTTGACCTAACGTCGAAGTACGATGGCAGTCCTCAAGCCGAAGAAGACTTCGACTTCCACTCGACGATCTTCTTCACTACGTCGAAACATGACATCCCGAACCACCTTAAGCCGATCAAACCAGCCACCGCAAAAGCTGTTGACATGATCATGCTTGGTGATAGAATACCAGTATTGAAGGTGGAATCACCAACGATTCTGGCCATTCGTAAGCACTACGAAGAGACCTACGGAATGCAAGATCAGTATCCTGACTACATTCCACACGTGTCAGTGTCGTACTCAAAGAACCTACCCGACATGACAAACATAAAGCTTCCAGACTTTCCTCTGGTGTTCAATGAAATAAAAGTAGACGATGCAGCAGCGTAAAACATTTACCCATGTCGAACATGGAATCGAATTTGAACCGCTCGGTTGTGATACAACTCCAACCGGGCGTTTTTACTTTCCACCTTCTGGTGAGAAGTTTCCATCAGTCACGACTGTGCTCGGAGTCCAAGACAAGTCTGGACTCGAGGCATGGAAGAAACGCGTTGGTGAAGAGGAAGCGAAGCGGATCAGCGTTCAAGCCGCTAATCGTGGATCTGACGTTCACCTCATCGCCGAGAACTACTTGAACAACGAAGTTGACTACGGCAAAGGTCGTATGCCGATCAACGTCATGACTTTCCACACGCTGAAGCCAGTGCTCGATGCTCGAGTCGACAACATCTACTTTCAGGAAGCTCCGTTGTACTCGAGAAAGATAAAGACTGCAGGTCGTGTCGACTTAATCGCAGAGTTTGATGGGCAACTATCCATCATCGACTTCAAGACTTCGAGGAAGCCAAAGAAGGCAGAGTGGATCACTGGTTACTTCATGCAGGAATCATTCTATGCTGCAGCTTTCTATGAGCTGACTGGTATTCCTATTCGGCAGATCGTTACTCTCGTCATGGTTGACGATGATCAACCTCAGATCTTTGTGGAACAACCACTGAAGTGGTTACCTCAGTTTCTTGAACTGAGAAAGAAGTATCAGCAGATACATGGTATCTAATATTTGATTGCCTTAATAGGATTATACTAGGCCTGTCGAAGATGTCAAGGTAAATGTGCAGCAAAAAAGTTCAGAAAAAGTGCACAAGCCAGTTGACATTCCGTTGCCGATTGCTTATATCTAACTAGTAAAGCAAAGGAACAGAACATGTCCGACATCGTCACCATCCTGACTGACCTGCTGATCAAAGCCAAAGAAGACCTCTCGAAAGCCTCGACGATCGTTGAAGTCGACGTTGCACAGATGAAGGTCAAGAACCTCGAGCTTCGCCTCGATCGTATCCTGACGATGGCGGACCTCTGATGATTACCTCAAACGACTTCATCACCGAGAGCTCGGTCCACACCTTCTCGTGCTTCGCCTCTGATGTCGAAGACTTCCGTAAAGGTTTCCCTCGGGTCGTCTCGACGAACCTCGGCAATGGACAACCTTTCATCGGATACACAAAAAAGGTTGACAAGGACGGAGACCTGTTGTATGTTCGCTATAGACAGCAACTCGGCTGCATCGATCTGATCGTCTACAACACCTGAAAGGTACATCATGACTTTCGAACGCACCATCTTCGAACTCTCGCACGGTATGTCGGCTATGGCCGCAACCCACAAGAACGACACGATCAGCAACGCTCTCGCTTCGCTGTCGGATCGTCTGACGCGTCTGAAAGACAAAAGCGATCTCGTCAAGCTCACCGAAGCTGACAAAATGCTGATCAAGTACTACCATGCAAATAAGTGAGGATCCTATGACAAACGCTCTTCTATGGGGCTTGATCACCGGCCTGCTCTTCGGAGCGGGCGTCGGCATCGCGGTGTTTATCGTCGTGCTGTTATTGTCGTGATCTACTTCGAACATCACAAGATCACCACGAAAGGCAACTGGCACGTCGGCACAGTGTGGCCCTTTCGTGGTTGTGAGGTCGAGATGCATGAAGAAGGCTTCAGCTGCACGTGCAAGAAGCGACCGACAACAAAATGCAACCACATTAAGTCCGTTGAACTTGGGCTTCTTGGTGTAGGACAACAATACTGGAAATGAAGTACAAACTATCAGATGTGAAGACGATGTATCTGGGCCGAACTCTCTATCGAGTCAAGGCCCTGAAGTCGTTTCAAGTAAACGGCAAGTGGCCAGTCACAGAAGGTGAACTCGGTGGCTGGGTGGAAAGCACTGACAATCTTTCTCAAGATGGAACGTGCTGGATCGGTGCGGATGCTCGAGCGTACGGTGGATCACGAGTCCTTGACGATGCTCATGTGTTTGGTGAAGCACATATCTACGACCTTGCAACCGTAAGTGACTCTGCAGTCGTCTGCGATAAAGCATGTGTGTTTCAGCATGCTCAAGTCTTTGGCGAAGCTCAGATCATGGGCGATGCCCGTGTGTATGCTATCGCCGAAGTCCATGGTAAAGCCAGAGTCATCGATCGTGCTCGTTGCTACCAGCGGGCGTGGGTCTACGGGGATGTGCTCGTGAATGGTAACGCCAACGTTACTGAGAAAGTGACGATTGATCCGGTGGTGATTCAGGGTCTCCGTTACACAGTCACCATCATGGATGATCACATTTCTTTTGACTGTGAGTCAGCTTCCATCAAAGAATGGGTTGACATCACGACAAAAGAGATTATATCTATGGACGGAAAGGAAGCTGCCGCTTTCGACAAGAAGTATCGGCCCATGATCCTTGAGATGTTGAAAACACTTCGCCCTAACAGCACGAGCAACATATGAACCTCTTCATCCTCGACAAAGACCCTATCCTTGCAGCTCAACTTCAGTGTGACAAGCACGTCGTCAAAATGATCGTCGAGTCTGCGCAAATGCTCTCGACTGCTCATCGTATGCTCGATGGCCGTCTTACGAAAGCCCCGTCGAAGTCGGGTAAGACTATGGTCAAAGCTTGGGTTCTGCCCGACGATCGTGAAGACGTCTTGTACAAGGCTGTGCACATGAACCACCCGTGCACGGTCTGGACTACGAAGTCGGATATGAACTACAACTGGCACTACGCCCACTTTGTCGCTCTCTGTGACGAGTACACTTATCGTTACGGCAAAGTTCATGCGACTGACACTCTTCTTCGCGAAAAGCTCGCGATCATGCCGAAGAACATCAAGTACGGTGATATGACTCCGTTTGCTCTTGCCATGAAGTCGAACCCCGAGTGCATGCATCCGAATGATCCTGTTCGTTCTTACCGCGAGTTCTACCAGACGAAGCAAGGTCGCTTCAAAATGGCTTGGACGAAGCGTGAAGTTCCCGAGTGGTTCAAGGTGGCAGCATGAGCGAAGACTATGGCTTTACCGCAGCTGACATCCGCGATTATCGCGAGCGCACCGGCGCCAGCATGTGGGATGCGAAGAAGCACTTCATGGACATTTACTATGCTAAGCAGAAAGCTGAGATGGTGAAGCTCATCGAGTCTGGCACCCTTGAGGACATCCAGAAAGTTGTTCGCATTCTTGTGGAAAAATTTTGAAAAAGTGCACGTGGCCAGTTGACATTTGCCGGTGGATTGCTTATATCTAACTAGTAAGGCAACAGAGAGACTGACATGAACTTCGAACTGATCCTTGAAAACTGCAAAAACGGTTTCATTCGTCTCGTCGTGATCGAGCGTAAAGGTGAAGAAGGTGTCCGCATGGTTCGTGACATCTACGAAGGTTCCATCACTCATGACTCCACTGCTCGGTTCTTCGGTGGGGTCACTGACCTTCTCGAGACTGAAGGTTCCATCACTGTGAAGAACGAAAACATCGACTTCGGTCGCGCAAAGCGCTGGACCGCGAAGATGTCGAAGATCATCTCCACCCTTGTCAACGAAGATCGGTACAACTAATGATCACCATCTATCAGATCCCGCTCACCGACGATCAGATCATCCGAGTGAATGCTCTCGGCTTCGAGGCTGTTCCCGAAGTTCATGCAAAGACCCGGATGCAGCTCGGCTTTGGCAAGTTCAAAGAAGAGTATCTTTCGTACTTCCGTCCGACATATCAAGTCGACACCGATGATCTCGACGTTGCTTTCGAAGCTACGAACCTCTGGGAAGGTTACAACGTCAAGCGTCTTGCTCGCGGCTCGAGCACATCTGTCGGTGACATCGCAGTGCTGAATGGCGAGTGCTACTTCTGCGACAACTTTGGCTGGGTTGCCATGGGAAAATATGAAAATTTTGTGTGAAGCCTATTGACATTTGCTGGTGGATTGCTTATATCTAACTAGTAAAGCAAAGGAGTTCAACATGACTGACGCTCTCACTCTCGCCGATCGCCGGAACCTCATGATTCGTTCGGGTTCTGTGTTTCTGAAAGAACATGTCGGTGTAGAAGTCAGCGCTGAGAAACTCGCGATCATCATCGGCGATCGCCTCGACTGGGAAGTCGAAGATGAAAACGTCATCTATGATCCCGAGTCGCCCTACATGGATACCGCAATCCGCGAGTACTTCATGGACTATGTCGCTGGGCACTACCTCGACACGCACTGGCCCTGCTACTGCGACAAAGTCGACATGAAAGAATTCTTCGCGAAACTCGAAGCCGCTATCGCAGCTGACAAATAAGAGAGCATCATGGCATACATCACGAAAGACGAAGTCAAGAACGTTCGCGAACAGCTCAAGAAAGCATTCCCAAAGTTCAAGTTCTCAGTGTCGGGTGGTAACTCATCTTCGCTCAACGTGGCGATCATGTCGGGTCCTGAAGACTTCAGCGAAGTGCTCGGCCAGTGGAAGTCGGCTCAGATCAATGAGTTCCACCTCTATCAGTACGGCCGCTTTGAGAAGCTCTTCGGCAAAATGCTCAAGGTGATGAAGAGCCAGAACTGGTTCGACGAGTCCGACTCGATGATCGACTACTTCCATATCGCCTACTACCTGCACCTGTCGATCGGCAAGTGGAACAAGCCCTACGTACAGGTGAAGTGATGAAGTACTTCGGCGGAATCATGCTCGGCGCTCTTGCCGGTGCGTTAGTCTTCCAAGTTGCCTTTTGGTCAGCGTATTTTATTATGCGCTGACCGCACTTTTTCGGTTGACATCTTCGACGTGCTAGTATAGTCTGGTTTCAGAAAGGAACACGACATGACAGCTATTGCCAAAAAGTCTATCCTCGCCCGTCTTCTCGCCCGCGAGAACATCACCGTCGAGCAGACCAACCATCACACCGCGTTCTTTGACGTCGAGCGTCGTATTCTCGGTCTTCCTTACTGGAAGGAAGTCGGAAACGATCTCTACGATCTTCTCGTCGGTCACGAGATCGGGCATGCTCTGCATACGCCCGCCGAAGGTTGGCACGAGTCGACCAAAGAAATCCCGGGCTGCCCTCGCTCCTACATCAACATCGTCGAAGACATCCGGATCGAGAAGCTCGTGCTTCGCGAGTTCCCGGGTCTTCTCGGTTCGTTCATGCGGGGTTATCAAGACCTCCTTGATCGCGACTTCTTCGGCATCAAGAACGAAGAAGTCAACAAGCTCTCGTTCATGAACCGGCTCAACATCTTCGCGAAAAGCCGCGGTCTTGTCAACGTTCGCTTCAGCGCCAAAGAACAACCCTACGTTGATCGTGCTATGGCGGTTGAGACTTGGGAAGACGTCATGGCTTCCTGCCGTGAACTCTATGCCTTCATGAAAGAAGAACTCGAAGCTGCTCGTAAAGCCCAAGAAGAAGCTATGGAAGCTCTCAAGGCTGCCGGTGTTAAGCTTCCCAAGCCTCTGCCCGAGAAGATCATCATCACCAACTCGAAAGAGAAGGGTGAAGGTGAGTCTGAGCCCATGTCGGAAGAACTGAAACAAGCGATCCTCGACGGTGAAGTTGAGATCGAAGTCGACGTCGACAGCTTCAAAGATGAAGAAAAGACCGAAGACGAAGAAGAAGGCGACATCCCCGTCAGCATCAACACCGAAGACAATCCCGATGTTGTTGAGACTGACTCGCTCTTCCGCGCTGCTATCGCACGGTCTCTTGTCGACTCGGTTAACGCCGGCGGTAAGACTCTGTATGCTAAGGGTCCCACTCGGGCTATGGCGAACGCGGTCACTTCCGGCTACGAAGCTGTGAAGAAGGGTCGCTACAAGAAAGTCGACTCGGCTGACTTCCCTGCTAAGAAGTACATCCGCTTCTTGTCTGACGTCAAAGACTCGGTCACCGTCATGGTGAAAGAGTTCGAGATGCGCAAGACTGCTCGTCGGTTCGCTCGGGCTCGTCAGTCGACGAAGGGTTCTCTTGACGTCAACGTTCTTCACAAGTATAAGTTCGAAGACAACCTGTTCAAGCAGGTGACTCACCTCGACGACGATCAGTCCCACGGTATGATGATGCTGATCGACTACTCCGGTTCGATGGCTTCCATTCTTCCGCGAGTGATCAAGCAAGTTCTCATCCTTGCTACCTTCTGCAAGCGGGTTAACATCCCCTTCGAGGTGTACGGGTTCACCAACCCTTATGGTGTATCCTCTGACTTCCATAAGAAGGTTCGTGAAGCTAAGCACGATCTGACTGCGGTTAGCATGGGCAACACCCACCTCTTCAAGCTCATCGACTCTTCGATGTCGAAGAAAGTCTACGAAGAAGCCTTTAAAGCTCTCTTCGCTCAGACTGGTCAGAATCGTCGGGCTTGGATGGGTGCTCTCGAGGCGATGGGTGGCACTCCTCTTGACAGCGCTCTCCTCGCGATGTATCACCACATCGCAGCTTTCAAGGCTAAGCACAACGTTCAGAAGATGAACTTCATCACTCTGACCGACGGCGCTGGGGATGGCATCGGGATCGAAGCTGGTATCGATGTCAAGGGTGGCACTCGGGGTCACAGCAAGCGAGTCATCGACATCATGGGTCGCCAGATCAAGATCGACTACGGTTACGGTGCTTGTACTTCTTCGATCCTGAACGGTCTTCGTGAGATGGGTGTTCGCACCATGAACTACCACCTCATCGGCGTCTCGGATCTCAAGTATCACCTTAGTGCTAAGCAGCCCCAAGAACTGGCCGATGCTCTTGCTATCGTGAACAAAGAGGGTTGCATTGCTCTCGACAACAGCAACGGTTATGATCGTCAGATCTACACCGTGATGGTGGGCTCGGGCAAATCTTCCAGCAGCGATGTCGATGAAGACGAAGATGATCTTGATGAAGATACCAAGAACATCGCTTCGGCTTTCACGAACAAAGCCTTTAAGCGTAAGCAATCGCGTCTCATCGCTGCAAAATTTGCACAAATTGTGGCGTAAGGGGTTGACATCTACCCCTTACTACCTTATATAGATCTAGTGAGCCAAACAAAACTATGGAGCCTTCCATGACTGACGTTCAAAACTTCATCAACGCCATCCGCGAAGCGAACCCCGAGACGAATGTCTTCACCCGCAAAGCTCTTCTCGACTTCGCTGACGCCCAAGGCGTTAAGCACAACGTCGTCTGGGGTGTGATCAAATCGGTCCCGGCTGTGAAACGTGGCGTCTACGATCTCGCTGCGACTGTGACTCAGCTGCGTCCTGTTGAGCCCGTTGCTCCGGCAATCGTTCTCTCGGAAGAGGGTACGTACATTCCTAAGCGTGTTAAGACCTACGTCAAGTGGGGCCACGCTCGTGATGTCGGCACCATCATCGAGTCGAAGATGTTCTATCCCGTCTACATCACCGGCCTCTCGGGTAATGGTAAGACCATGATGGTCGAACAGGCCTGTGCTGAAGCTGGTCGGGAATACATTCGCGTTCAGATCACTCCTGAGACTGACGAAGACGATCTGATCGGTGGTTTCCGACTCGTCAATGGTGAAACCGTCTTCTCGAAGGGTCCGGTCATCAAAGCGATGGAAGCCGGTGCGATTCTTCTGGTCGACGAGATCGACCGCGGGTCGAACAAGCTTATGGCTCTTCAAGGTGTTCTTGAAGGTAAGCCGGTCTTGATCAAGAAGACTGGTGAGCTGGTGACTCCGGCTCAGGGCTTCAACGTCATCGCTACCTCGAACACCAAAGGTAAGGGTTCCGAGGATGGTCGCTTCATCGCGGCTACGATCATCGACGAAGCTTTCCTTGAGCGCTTCACGATCACCATGGACCAACCCTATCCGACGGCTCCGATCGAGAAGAAGATCATCGTCAAGCACATGGAACTCTACGGTCAAGTCGACGAAGACTTCGCTGAGAATCTGACGAAGTGGTCGGCTGCGATCCGCAAGACCTTTGATGAAGGTGGCATCGACGAGATCATCTCGACTCGGCGTCTGTGTCACATCGCTCAGACTTTCGCGATCTTCAAAGATCGTAAGAAGTCGATCGACCTCTGCGTCTCTCGCTTCGATGAAGATACTCGGGCTGCTTTCGTCGACCTCTACACGAAGATCGACGCTGCGGCTTCGGCTCCGAGCGGTAAGTCCCACATCACTACCAACCCTGACGACGACTACCGCAACGACACTCCCTTCTGAGGTGAAAGATGATTAAGTACATTGGTGCTGCAGCCGCTTTGGCTGCAGCCTATGGAATCAATGGTGCGCTTGAAGTAACGACTATCGCTCTTGCTCTTCTTGCCTCCATGTTCTACTTGATGGCGTTTAGACTGTTCACTGGTCTTTCGCAAGCCATGATCATCAAGGACTTCGATGTTCTTAGTATGATCACTATCTACATGATCTACATCACTATGGCTACGATCGTGTTCATGAGCCCCTTCTCGTATGTCGCTCTTCTGGCAGCCCCTTGGTTGGCTATTCAAACTCTGATCAACATCCTCTCGATGCTCGTTAAGCTTGACATCATTGGTATCGAACGGCGATAAGCAAGTTTTTGCTTATCGCGAATTTAGCCAGTTGACAAAGTGACAGTTACCCAATAAATATTGGTTACCGAAGTGGGAAACAACAGAGGTAAAATTCCAATGACAATCTTAACAACCCTAGGGACGGCCATGTCGGTCGCGTCCATAGCACTTTTTGTTCCGAATGCAGCGGTGCCTGCATACAACTTTGCCATCGATCAGTTTCAAGTTGAAGACTACGCTCGTCAACGAGACTGCTTGGCACTCAACATCTATCATGAAGCAAAAGGTGAATCAGAACTCGGGCAGCGTGCAGTTGCCTATGTAACCCTTAACCGTGCGAATGATGAGCGGTATCCAGACAACGTCTGTGATGTAGTTTATCAAGCACAAATCGGAAGTGATGGAGAACCGAAGCGTAACAAGTGCCAGTTCTCATGGTACTGCGACGGAAGATCCGACGAACCTACAGATAAAGAAGCATATGCTGAAGCTATGTTCGTCGCATCGGTCGTTATAAATACGTACGGCTACTCATTCGACCCCACGCTTGGCGCGACTATGTATCATGCCGAGAGCGTAAACCCCGGATGGAGTTCTTCTTTCGAAGAGACCACCGAAATCGAAAACCACATCTTCTATCGATAAGGAGAACTGAATGACTCGAGTTGTGCAACGCGTTCAGATCGTAGGTGATACCGCAGCGATCAGAACTTCTGCTGGTGCCTTTAAGGTTCTAACTGTTCATGAACTCAACGGCATCCCTACAGTATGGTATGAAACACTCGAGAAACCAGTCATTCCAATCGAAGTAACATTCACAATCGTTCCCACGGGTGGAGCAGTTCCGGATCACTCCGTGTATGTCGGAACTGCCTTCATCAACGGTAAAGCCTCTCACATCTATCAACATCCAGACGTGTGAGGCAACCATGAGTGAAGTCAAAGAAGAAAAAGAAGAAGGCTACACTCAGAGAGAATGGGATCGTGTCGTGGGTTACGGCGCGGTTCCTCCAGAATACCAGCGTAAAGCTAGACACAATGAATACCTTGAGAAGCAACGTCGCTATGAAAAAGGATAGATCATGTACGACTTCAACGTTACTGTGAAAGCAGACTTTCTTTATGAGATCATCGGATCTAAGTCCGTACAGAAACACGATCAACGTGATGGTGCGTACATGTCGACCGCTGAAGTCAAAGTTCGTTGCACGAGCTGGGAAGAAGTAATAAAGTACATCCGTACGAATCGTGACGTCACGATCAAACAGGTCGTCGAGATGAAAGACATGACAGCATCCGCGCAGAACCAAGCTCGTGACACTGGTGGTTACAAAGACTAAACTTTTTTGTTGACATTTGTACATGAATAGTGTATAAATAATCTTGTAGTGATGATATTCACTGAACACGTTCTGGACCCGGGGGCGGTACCCGGCAGGTCCACCAAAAACATATTGTCCACTAAGCGTGGTGTAGAGATAGCGGTGCAGTAGTAATACTGTGAACAGACTTGCAAGGTAGATACTCGTTAACAATATGTTTTTGCTGGGCCTGACACAGGATCGACAGGCGGACTAGGCAGGATGGAGCTACCCCGATCTAAGCTGGGTTAACGCGAAGAAACTAACAAATGCAAACGAAAACTTTGCTCCTGTAGCTTACGCTCTCGCAGCCTAATCTACTTGGGTATGGGCTCCACCTCGAAACAGAACGGGCCTGCTTACACACAACACATAACACACGAGGCATTTCATGACATCACGTCGCATTACGGCGCAAGCAATCCCAACCACCTATGTTGGTGGATACGTTCAACCTACCACTTCAGCGATTCCCGGAACCTTTGCAACTGGCTTGACTGCAACCGCTATCGCTCAGCCTGCAAATCTTGGTGAAGCTTTCAAACCAAAGCGTGCTGGTAAGAATCCGAATCTCTCGCACATCATCTTCGTCCTCGACGAATCGTCTTCGATGTCGTCCTGCTGGGATCAGACTATCTCGGGCTACAATGAATACCTGAAAGCTCAGAAAGAAGACGCTGAAAAGACCGGCATCAAGACTCTGGTCTCCCTCTACAAGTTCAACGGTTACGACGTTCGTGCTATCTTCGATCGCCAAGACGTTGCAGAAGTTCAGCCGCTTGACAAGAACAGCTATCGTCCTTCTGGTGGCACCAACCTTCTCGACGCCATGGGCGGCGTCATGATGAAGATCAACCTTCTCTTGAAAGAAAAGAAGAAGGCAGATCGTGAGTCTGTTATCATCACTGTTCTGACCGACGGTGAAGAGAACCAGTCGCGCACCTTCAAGAACTCTGACATCAAAGCGATGGTCGAGAAAGCTGAAGGCAAGAACTGGGGCTTCATGTTCCTTGGTGCAAACATCGACGCATTCCATGCCGGTGCTGCTATGGGCTTCAACTACAACAACACGATGCAGTTCGACACGAACAACGCAGCTGCAACCATGCGCTCTGCTTCTGCTATGACTGCTCGCATGAAAGGTGCCTATGCTTCTGGCCTTGACACCTCGTCGACCTATGCCGCTACTGCATTCTATGATTCTGAACGAGCTGCCGCTGTGGGTGACACAGATGCAGGGAAGTAAGAATCCATACGAGGTTCGACTCGACATTCTCAAGATGGCACAAGAGATGCTAAACAACGAGAAGCGAATCGAAGAGAACACTTTCTTTGCGAAGCTCGAGACTCTTCGAGCTTCCAACACCTCCGCCGATGATATTAACAAGTTCATCGACGCAAACAAACCGAAGATGTACGATCCGAGCGAAGTGGTGGCTCGCTCAAGCGCACTCTACGCCTTCGTTAACAACTCCACCACAAACAAACCTTAAGGAGAAATAAATGATGAAATCCGTTATGATCGCTGCTGCCGCTATGGTTGCTATGACTGCTTCGTTCGCTGCAGCTGCTGAGCGTCCTACGATTCTGGGTTACTCGGAGTACGCCGTTGAAGCTGAGACCTTTGAACTGGGTGCTGGTGCTGAGTTCATCGTCGGCAATGGTCTTATCCTGACGCCGATGATCGTTGGCTTTGGTCCTTCGGAAGACTTCCAATTTGATCGTGCTGAGCTGAAAGCTTCGTATGGTCTGAATGAGAACGTCGACCTGTACGGCAAGATCAAGACTGACGAAGATCTGAACTACGACGAGACCGTCCTCGGCGTCGCTCTTCAGTTCTGATTGAAGATGGGGTGGTTACCTAATAAACCCGTGCGGAGCCAAGGTTAGCTCCGCGTTTTCATCTCATGATAAATAGACTATCATGGAGGTGCCGATGGAAGACTTCGAAGCGTGGCAGGCTTTTCCTCATATGAGGCAGTGGTTCAATAAGCTCTACTTAGCAGAGTTTCTTGGATACTCCTGCGGCCCAGGAGGTGTCCCTCCAAGAGTGTCTGGTTACTACTGTGTTAGACCTATCTACAACCTCGATGGAATGAGTGTAGGTGCTCGAAAGCAGTGGATTGAAGCCGGAGATCGTACAGGTGTTGCACCTGGGTATTTTTGGTGTGAATGGTTTGATGGTGATCAATACTCCATCACCTATGAATCAGAAGATGCTTTCAACTATCGTCAACGATCATGCTTCAAAGCTGAACGCGATGTTGATCGACTCTTCAGATTCAAGAAGTGGACACGATCTTCTCTGCAAATTCCTCTTCCATATCGTCTCGAAGACGCCTTCATGTTTAGTGCGGTAGACGTCATCAACATCGAGATGATAGGCAATAAGGTGATCGAGGTTCACTTTCGCGATACACCTGACCCAGACTACGATGAACTGATCCCAGTTTGGAGCGATGAACAACAAGTAGTTGACATTTATGGCAAACTGGGGTATACTTTTATAGAAGCCCCCGACAACTCGAATGGATATTTGGAAACCCATCGTCTAGGCTTCATGGTCAAATAGGAGTGTGAATGCTTATTTCAACATTTTTCAAAGAAAACGCCCAGTCTGCTCGAGCTGAAGTACTTAAGAACGAAGCCGGTGAATACTACTACATCGACTACTACGATGCTGGTGGTCACAAGTTTTTCACAGAAACATTCCCCGGAAAATCCGTTCATTACGTTGAAGACGCTGCAGAAAACTGGGCACTCAACGTGAAGGTACTTAACGGGTAATGCAAGTAGAACTGACGGCGGAAAGTATTCTCCGTGAAGTCAGCAAATACGTGAACGACGACGTCTCATACATTGATGCACTAGTTCATTACGCTGAAGTTCACGGTATTGAAATCGAAGTAATTGGCGACATCGTACGCCGTAGCCAGATCATGAAGGCTCGAGTACATGAAGACGCCGAGAAACTCAATCTTGTAGAAAAGACACAGAGGTTACCAATCTAATGTCTGCATATTCAACGCGGGACGCTTTTGAGATCTATATGTATTATCTCGCGTTGAAGAGGCACTTCACCACTGACTATGATTACTTCAAGTACAATGGTAAGGTGAAGGCCTCTCAACAATCCTTCGAGAACCGTAAGGACAAGTTTCAGTTCTACAAACTCTCGAAGCGTAAGGATGCTAAAGAGTTCATCCTTGCAAACATGATCTATGAGCCAACGCTCTGGATCGGAGATCTTCTCGACAACGAGAAGGCAGAAGAGGTTTACGTTGAGTGGACCAAACGACAGCAAACACTGTCCTACGTCTTCAAGAACGACCTCTCTGAGTTGAACGATGACTTCAACTCGAATCTACTCGTGAACGACGGGCAGCATCCACGACTCCTCCAGCTGTACCACATGCGTCGAGTGAACATCGAAACCCTCGTGATCATCGACGACATGGTGCATAATTTTTCTTACTGGGAGAGAAAAATTGCTGACCCGATCATCTTCCCGAGTATAAATAAGTTTGTCGGCAAAGTAAGACCATTCATCAGATACGACAAGTCGAAGATGAAAGCAATACTGCTCGACAGATTCTCACAATCGCAACAAGCCGCTTAAAATCGCTTACAATCGCAAAGGAACTACACATGTCTAGCTCATTCGCAGCTCTCAAAAAATCCCGTTCGTCTTCGTTCGACAAGCTGAATCAGCAACTGCAGAAGACCATCGGTGGCCAATCCAACAACAACGATGATAAGTACTGGAAACCCGAAGTCGATAAGGCTGGGAATGGATACGCTGTTATCCGCTTCCTGCCGGCGCCTGAAGGTGAAGATGTACCGTTCGTCAAGATGCACGACCATGGCTTCCAAGGCACTGGTGGTTGGTACATTGAGAACTCGTTGACCACACTTGGTCAAGACGACCCTGTTTCGGAGTACAACTCGAAGCTCTGGAACTCCGGCAACGAAGCCGACAAAGAAATCGCGCGCAAACAAAAGCGCCGCACGAACTTCCACGCCAACATCTATGTGGTCAAGGACTCCGCTAACCCTGCAAACGAAGGTAAGGTGTTCTTGTTCAAGTTTGGCAAGAAGATCATGGAGAAGCTTCAGGAAGCGATGAACCCACAGTACGAAGGTGAGACTCCGGTCAACCCGTTCGACATGTGGGAAGGTGCTGACTTCAAACTGAAGATTCGTAACTACGAAGGCTACCGCAACTACGACCGCTCGGAATTCTCTGAGGCTGCACCGATGACTAATCCCAAAGGTGAGACGCTGACCGATGAACAACTCGAGGAAGTCTGGAAGCAACAGCATTCTCTGAAAGAGATCGTCGATCCTAAAAACTTCAAGTCTTACGATGAACTGAAAGCCAAGCTTTACAAGGTTCTCGGACTTGATGGCAGTGCGCACGCACCCATGAAACCTGCTGCCGAGGACGACGCGGAGATGGACTTTACCCCGAAGTTCAAGGAGCGTAAAGCACCTAAGCAAGAGGAGGCTCCATCTCCGTCATTCACTCCATCACTGGACGAAGATGACGATACCCTCGACTTCTTCAAGAGCCTCGCGGCTGGTGACTGATTCTAAAGGAAGGAGCCTTCGGGCTCCTTCTTCATACGGAGAACATCATGGGTTACAAGAGAACATCAAAGAAGACTGGCTCGAGATACCATACGAAGACTATTAACACTAACGGCAGCGTGACTGAATCGTTTTCGGATGGATCAAAGAACTTCCGCACAACATATACGTACAATAGTAAGAGCGGGAACAAGGTCACTCAGACTTACCGCGATGGCGCGGGATTCACGCATAAGAAGGTAATATCTAGAAGCGAGACACCCGCCGACAGACGCAGAAAGTACAAAGAGAATGAAAAGCTTGGCCGCGATATTGCAGCGCTCTTCATTCTCTTCTTTAAGATCGTGATCTTTCCGTTTAAGCTGCTTTTCCGTAAACGTTAGATCGGCATGAATGCATTCAGGCTGGTGTGAGGAGCAGTGTTGATGATTGTAGTCGAGGAGTTATTAGTCGTGCTTCCGCCGACATTGTTGACCGTAGGTGCGTTGATTGTAGAGACCGATCCTGCCTTTGCTGCACTAGACTCTATGACACTGGCTTTAGCGTTAGCAACATCTGTTGAAGGCGATGGATATACCGCCGATTGTCCTAGGACATAGTTCACTTTAGAGATTGCTTCAGCCATTTCGTCTAGACGGAGGCTTGGGTCAAGAATCCCCTTTGGAAACACCAGCGGGCTAGACAACCATCCATCTGATCCTGCAACTTCGCCGCCGTTAGCCAAAGCATCTAGTAAAGGTACTGCTTTACCAAGATCCTCAGCGAGTCCTGCAAAGTCTATTCCACCTCTAGCAATTTTGATATTGCCAAACACTTCAAGGGCGTTAGCAATCTTTTCAAGGGCTGCTGCGCCCTTTTCTAATTGGTCAGCTTCTTTAGCAAGCGCTAGGACTTTGTCCATTGGTGAGTCTACACCGAAGAAGCCAAGCAGAGCCACTCCTGCTTCGGTGAGAGTGCCAATAAGTTCACCACCAGCGAATGCTATCAGTCCAAGACTTATCTTACTCATGGTAGACAAGAAGTCATCAACTGATCCTTCCGCAGACATTCCGGGGATAGACAATAGCGTAGCGACCTGATCTTTGATACGTTGTGCAAAGTCTGGTTGATCTGCAAAGTAGGCGATCGCCTTATCTGCCCCATCGACGACAGTGTTTGCACCCTTTCCTAGCGCAAATGCAGCAAGTCCAGATGAGAGGCCCAACATCGTCGCGACGAAGCCAACTGTATCACCACCAATCCCAGGCAACTCAGCTATCGATAGTAACGTAGCGACTTGATCTTTGATGCGCTGGGCAAAGTCCGGTTCACCTGTGAAATACCCAATAGCTCTCTCAGCACCATCAACGACTACGTTTGCGCCTTTACCCAAAGCAAATGCAGCGAGGCCAGATGAAAGCCCGATCATTGACGCGACAAACGTAGCGGTGTTCCAACCTATCCCAGGAAGATCACCTATCGACAACAGTGTAGCCACGCTATCTTTTACGCGCTGGGCCCAGTCATCATCGGTCACAAATTGTGCAAGGCCCATTGCACCTTGACCTACTGCCAAAGCAGCAAGACCAGCACCAAGGCCGAGCATAGCAAGACCGAAGGTTTGGCCTTCAAGTAACATACCAACGTTTCCGGTTATACCGTCAGCTATCGATAGTAACGTGTGCACGTTTGACTTGACCTGTTCGGCCCACGTTGTATCAGTAGTCCATTGCCCAAGCCCAATTAACGCCTGTCCTACGCCAAAAGCAGCTAAACCTATGCCCAATCCGGCGAGCGCTGAACCAAGTATTGCGCCTTCGAGCAACATCGAAACGTTACCTGAAATACCGTCTGCGATAGAAAGCAAAGTCAGGACGTTTTCTTTTACCGATTCAGCCCAGTTGCCTTCAGAAAAGTATTCGGTGGCAGCGATAATGGCACCGCTTATTGCGAATGGTTGTAATGCTTTTCCAAGACCCCATAGTGCGGCACCAACTAGACCACCGTCCAGCAACATTTCGAGACCACCTCCGACCGCACTAGGAATACTCAACAACGTCACTACGTTGTCTTTGATCTTCTGTGCATCCATTAGCCCTGCAGCGACCATGACCGCAGCTAAGCCCAGGCCTCCACCCGCTAGGCTTTTGCCTAAACCCCCAAGCACATCACCTATACCGGATCCAACGCCGCTTGAGGCTTTGCCGACACCTTCGCCAGTTCCGCTTAGCATGTTCCCAATGTTACTTAACGTTGACGTTGGGCGAATATACTTTGACTTACGATCAGCGTCGCGATTAGATTCAGTTTGAGACTTTTTCATATCACTAAGCAATTTGACCTGAGTCGCCATCTTCTTATCGATCGACGATAGTATCGCGCCAATATCTTGGGTCATTTGTTTTTACTCTGTTCTATAAATTCTACTAGCATAGTGATATAAAGATCTCTTTCGTATGGTATTAGATTCTCTATATCGCTTATTGAGTATTTATGGTGTTGGGCCAAAGCAAAGTTATTTCTGTAGTATGTCTGAAGCGTGCTATGGCTCACGCTTAGATAAAAAAAGTCTCAATGCCTTCGAGCACAAAAGTCTTCTCTGTACCATCTTTAAGTCTATACTTCTTTTCGAATCGCAACACTGGAATGCTGTCGAAGAAAGTTTTGATAGCAGTGATTGTTGTCGCAGAGAAACTTTCAACAAAATCATTCACTTCTTGTTTAGTGAAATCTTTCATCTTAGTTACACTGTCACCATCTACCAATGAATCGATACAAGACGTCATCACATCGAAAAGAATTTCTTGTTTAGTCTTATCGGTAGAAGAAGCTAGAAGTTTCAATTCATTAAACGTCGGGTATCGCATTACGATACTGTACGCATCATTAAGTTTGATTACGTTAGAAGCTGTACTCTTCTTAACGACTATTTCATTTATGTTAACGCTGAGTTTAATTTTCTCTTGCGTTTCTGGATCTGTAATTTCAAACTCAATCAGGTCGTTAACTGACTTTGCGCGAATTTGCAATAACATATACTCTAGATCAAACATAGCGAGCGAATTCACGTCGATAGAATCGACGACGCAATTAGTTAAGATCTGTTTGATTGCCAGAATAAGTTGATCGATGTCATTTGATTCTCTAGCAATTAGTAGGATCTTTTCTTCTTTAACAGTGAATGGTCTGAACTTAACTTTCTTTCCATTAGAAGGAATAGTCAGTTCAAAAAGTGGTAGATCAATTCTAGGCAGTGCCATATTATAACTCCATTATAGTGCGTTGAACACCGTTGTAACGTTAGTAAGTTGATTGATCGCGTCTTGGATGTCACGAGGACGATCGATCTGATTGATAGCTTGAGCGAATCCATTCGCAGCTGAGATGTAACTCAGGAGCCCGTTTGCTCCACCATTAGATTCGATCACCTGACCGAGCTCTACGCCGTCTGCTTTGAACTTGTCGAAGGCGAACCCAACTGGAAGAGTCATCACCTCTCCTTGGTTCTCCCATGACTGATCGAGCTGGCCTAGACCGATAGGAAACGCGTTACCGAACTTATAGTGATAGGTGTAGCTCGCGTCGTGTCCAGAGTACACAAGAATCTCGATGGTCGCCGCGTAGTCTTCTTTGTACGCAAAGTGGTATGGAAGCTTACCTTGACGATCGGTCTGGCGGTAACCATCATATGAATTGAAGTTTACGATCGACTGCATCCACTTCTTAAAAAACTTCATCGTTGCGAAGTGACTATCGACCATGAAGATAAGTGATAGTTCACCATACTTCAGATCGACTGGGCGCTTTTCATGTGTGCCATAGCCATACGGTTGAAACTCAGCAAAGTCGATGTTCATGCCCGGAATAGATGCAGACTTGCAGAGAAAGGTCAACTCTCTTGTGCTGATGTCTTGCTCGAGGTAGCTGAGGGTGTTTGGCAGACTGATGCGAGTCAAGAAAAGGTTGTTCTTCGCGAGACCTTTTCTTCCCATCTGTGCTTGAAACTGATTGATGTTGAATGCCATGATAGGACCTTATGTGATAAGCTTCTTCGATTCCGCCCAGACCTTCTGCTTATTCGCGCCTTGGAATCTTTCGAGAGGCAGGAATAGAGCGATGTCCCATTCCGATGGATATACGTATAGGAAACGACTACGAACTTGTTCAGTCAAGTAATGCTTTACACATGGTGCAAAGTACTTGAACTTCGATGCGTTATTCAGGATGTTGTAATTGAACTTCAGTTTGGTCGTCTCATCAAACTTATCGTTGTTGGCCACATCATACAGAGCGTCCATCAACTTAGCCCGATAGTTCAATGGTAGATAGTGAAGGTTCAGACCCATGAATCCATTTTCAACTTTGCGATATGGAAACACTAAAGGGAACCGGTCATAGTATGGAAGGGTTGCTTTATGCTTTGGATCGTAATAGTACATGTACATTGAACCAATCATCGGACGATTCGTCAAGCGTTCATTTCCGCCTTTCATCAGCTTCGTCTCGTTGATGTTCTTGTATTCCTGAGCGGTGTTACGATACCACTCGCGTGCGGACTCGCTACGCGCGGGCATCTGACCAGCACGCACGCCCTTCGTCAAAATGGTATCAAAGATTGAACTCATGTTACTTTCCGAACAGTTGCTTTTCTGTCATGATTTGGAAGACCCAACCGCGATCTTTACAGTACTCTTCAGCCGCCTTCCACTTCGCTTCATTAACACCCCAAGTCATGACTTCAGTAAGATACTTCCTACTTGGTCGACCCTTTGCGGTCTTAGCTTTTGATATGTCCGGCGGACGAGTCTGAGCGTCTGGTTTAATCTCAATCAAGACAGTTTGTTTCTTTCCCTCAATATTTATCTGTTCTACGTAAACGTCGGGAAAGTATCTGTGCCACCGATTATCAATCGGGGACTTATATGGAATGATGACTTCTTCACTTCCCCACTTAAGCACGTTGGGATGCGAGTCGAGATACATAAATAGACGCAGCTCCCAGCTAGAGCGATACACGATATTAGTCGGATCGCCTTTGTACTTTTGCGGGTTGCGTGGCTTAAAGAAGCCTTGGTGATATGCCATCGAATTCCGTATAAATATCTCAAAGGATATGCCTATTTATAAGGACTAGTCATGAACGACAGACTATGGGAACCAGCTGAAGGTACAATATCACAAGCAAAAGAGTCTGGTAAAAGAGCGGATATGTCTTTTCCAAAAGACATTGGCCAACACGGTATACTGTTCACGTTCAGTAAGTACAAATTCGGTGCTCTGGGTAGCATTAGAGGCGAGAATATCGGCTCAATACTTTTGCCAGTTCCTTCTAATATTCGTGAAAGTTACAGCGTTGAAATGGGACCAGCAAACGTTGGCCTAGGTGGTATGCTTGGCGCTGAAGCAATAAGCGGAGGGGCTGATGTTAATGCAATGATCAACTCATTAGCGAATACAGGGCCTTCGTCTCTAGCGTCTGATCCGGTCGCAGCAGTTAACTACTTCATGAAAAGTGGCCTAGCTGCTACCGCCGCATCTGCAGCAGGTGCTGTAACTGGCGGAGTAGGAGGAGCAGTGATTGGCGCTCTCGCTGGCCAAGGCGCTGCTGGTAGTGCACTGTCCGATGCATTGTCTCTTTCGTCTGGCACAGCACTGAATCCTCATACTACTGTGATGTTTAGAGGGATGAACCTACGCAGTCATAACTTTGAGTGGACTTTATCGCCTAAGAGTGCGAGTGAAGGTGAAGCTCTCCGAAAGATCATCCGTATGATTAAGAAGAATACTCTGCCTTCATATCAATCCGCTGGTGGTCAACCTTCAGGCACTGCTCTTGACCGAATTCTTTTGAACTACCCAAGTGTGGTCGATGTAAGCTTTCTTGGTCTAGACCAATCATACTATTTCAACTTCAAGACTTGTATGATCACTCAAGTTGAAGTTGACTATTCACAAAATGGTAACGCATTCTTTGCCGGTCCAGCGGGTGCAAAGCCGGTGATGGTCAGATTGGCAATGGGCCTAATCGAATCTAAGATTCACACCGCTGACGACTTCGACGCTGGAGAGTGACATGTCAAACTACTTTAAGTTTTTTCCGACAACAACATATGAAAACAGATTAGTGACAGACATCACACGTCGTGTCAGAATCGTCGAACAGTTGTCGACCGATCCATACGCAATCCTACCGTACGTAGTGAAGGAGGGTGAACGTCCAGAAGACGTTGCTTATTACTACTACGGTGATCAGAACAAGGTGTGGATGGTGTATCTCGCGAACAACATCGTTGATCCATACATTCAATGGCCGCTCGACGACGAGAATTTATACTACACGCTTCTCAAGAAGTATGCTATCACTGGGCTCAAATTCACAAATACTGATGTCGACATTGTGGCA
>JACCDU011283642.1_pt1 | contig 22249 bp, 10 predicted proteins | sample 7446081 | NCBI WGS metagenome assembly JACCDU01 (sample SAMN15323447, study PRJNA562643) | freshwater metagenome | isolation source: river surface water | place: USA:Blue River Watershed | collected 2017-08-17
CCTCGCCGAAGTGGTTGACTTGGGGGAAGACGCTTTGGAAGTAGTTCATTGCGTCACCACTCTCACCATATATGGCAAGAGCTGTTAGTCTATAGACTAATTCGCCACGCTGCGTGGGGCAAGGGTAGGCCGAGCGAGATGATTCATCAACGCTAGCGAAAGCATTGTGTGACACACAATCCCACAATGGCTGAAGCCGGGTGGTGTTGATGATGTTGATAACAACCTCAGCTAGCGAAAAGTGGACGTCCATGTTCAAGTTTTTTCCAAGGGTGTGGTTGGCGGCGTGGTTGGCGGTGTGGTTGGCGGTGAAGATTGAGTGATGCTTACAATCAATGCGGTGGCTATCAATTTTGCAAAAAAATACAATAGCCAAACCATGCAAGTGACATCTGCGAGCTACCACTGTGAGCTACAACTGAGTTAGCTGCTCCAAGTAGTCTTCACTCACTAGGCTCACCAGGGTATGGATCGGCCAGCGTCGCATGCGCGCATTTAGGAAGTCCGCTGCTTCTTCAATCTCATTGTCGAGATCTCTGGCCGCGCCAAATCTGCTGGCAATGCTGCACGCCGCGTTCACCCATCCGGGAGTGAACTCCATGTAGTCGGCAGTCATCTCCATGGTGTACTGTCTGTCAATGATGGCCAGCCGATCAACAGCGGCGGAGTTCAGATCCACTTCCATGGCCATTGGAGTGGCCGGCATGCACACGGAGTGGACAATCCATCTGAAGTCCAAGTCACTGTCGCACATGGAAGTAGATCCATATGAGTCGACGTCCCGAAGGAGCTTCCGGGCAAGTTTGCTATCTACATGGTCCAGGTGGAAGTCATACTCGGCCGCGAGCAGCGTGGTCTCAACGAAATCCCTGACTTCGGCCAGAGCGTTATCAACTACTACTCTAGAGATTACAGCCCGGATGAAGTCCCCGTGCGGAGTGGAAGACATGTGGTAGATCACTCGGTCGCGAATGCTGCCCCTAGCGCGAGCAATGATAGGGCGAATCCATTTCTGGATGCGACTAGCCGCAATGGAGTGCGCGAGGTGTTGGTGCATGGTGGAGAGACTGGCGAGCGTCGTCAAACTAATGCCACCGAAGCGGAACATCTCGAGAGCAATGTCAAACTGCGGAAGGGTGGCCATCATGGTGAGCGGTGGTGGGGCTGGCGGTGGTGTATTGGTGTGGGCGTGTTGGCTTGGTTACGACTAGTTGGCTGGCTTTCAATTTTAGCGCAAGCCACTCCACGCTCGAACCAGAGCTGGCTCACCAATCCATCCATTGCTTAGTCTTGGGACTCCTCCAGCTGCTTGATCTGCTTATCGAGCTTCTGAATGCATCCCCACATGCTAGCAATCAACTGGTCAGTCTGAAGAGTCAGGCACTTATCTATTCCCAAGAACGGTTCTTCCATCTCTTCCACCGCCTTGGGGAATACACTCTGAACGTCTTGCGCGAACCATCCGAGCTTGTGGTTATCCACCACGTTCATAGACTTGACGAAGTCATCATTCCACTTGTAGTAATGGAGAGGGATGTTCTTGACAACGTCGTAGCATATATCCAAATCAGCCGGCTGGATGTCCTCCTTCACGCGCTCATCACTAGTAATAGTCCAAGTGCTAGTACCAGGCTTTGCGGCACTATCGGCATATACGGAAAGGTTCTTTGACACACTTGCAGCTAGGTTGGTGTTACCAATCTCAAGACAATTATTACGAACATTCATTGTCAATCGTTCTGCTACTAGTTGAGTCGTACCGGCGTCAGCGTAGTCTGTGCACATCAAGTAGTCTAACCCGCCGCCACTTGTGGGAGATAACGGAGCTGCGAATTGCATTGTGTCTTCAAAGAAATACAGATGCCGCATAGAGTACCGATTAGTTACAGTAGTGTGAGACTCGCCGGGGTAAAAGTTAGACATCCAATGGATTCCATCAAGAGAAGACTGAATGGTGTTATAGCCCAGAGAAAGGACGTTACTGGTACTGCTGAACGCATAGAAGCGCTTGTAATTTATGCAATACAGCACACCACTGAAGAACGTAGTGCGAGGCTTTAAGGTGAGCTTCTGGAAACCACCCACAGAGGCAGCGGTGCAGCCGTCACCAACCAAAGACCAGATGTTTTTACCAAACGCAGCATCGCGCCAATTGCCATCAAGGCTTACCACAGTCCATGGAGAACTCACCGACCCGCTCACAGCGTAAGCGATTTTGTTTAGACCGCACAACACCCAGGTCTTTGCGTTAGAATCGTACTTGACATTGTTCCAAGTACCATCCAATGTCACACTAGTCCAGCTTGAGCAATCACTACTGTAAGCGTATCCACTCGGTGTAGCCATTACAAACATACCGGTGGAAGGATTGAGCTGAAGGTTGAGACCACCCAGGCCACCACCAGTGGACGTGAACACCACGCCATCGACACTCGACATCACATCAACGCTGGACATTATCAGCCACCGATTGCCAACACTATCCCAAAGAGCATCCAACCAGGCGCCGGTTACAGTAGTAATGGTTGAGAGATGCTGATACTTCAAACGCGGACAAGTCATGACTGTATCGAGACCAGCGATCAAATACTTAGGAGAGGTCTTAGAACCGTTATACGCAATGGCCTCCATCTGGTAGGCGACGGCCTTCCTGTAGAAGAACATATTGGAATACAGGCTGGTGTTAACAAGGCCATCTCCACCAATCTTGTTAGATGCAATATTCTCTAGACTACGAGCAGAGTACGTCTGCTTTGGCGCAAACTTGCCTGAAAGCAGGATGCTAGATCGGAAGGTCCAGATTAGAGTGTTCCCGTTCTTTAGCAAGTGATAGGACAGGCCATTACTAGCATTAACTCCCTTGTTCACAGGACCGGCCGCAGATATATCCCAAGCATTTCCAGCATTTGTGCTATAATATGTGTCGCCGTTGATACTGCTGCAAACGGAAATGTTATTAGCATCATGAGCCTTGAGGTTAGTCAAGGTAGAACCAGTTAAAGTCAAGACAGTTGAACCGGTGGATGTCGCGACATCGCTCTTCTTATACACAACACCATTTGCAGCGGTGTAGATGTCACTGCCAAACATTGTAAACGATGTCACAGAGGTGTATACAACCAACCTTGTTGGGTTCACTGTCAAACTGGTTGAAGAGTATATGCCATCAAGTGAGTTGCTTATACCTAGATATCTGTTATAGGTAACGGACCAGTCGAAACTGCGCCAAATTGTTGTTGTAAACTGGGTTACCCAGTTAGCAGCTACAGTGAAATCTAACCCAGGCGCAACCGTGCATATGTTGGAAGCACACACACCAATTCCACCAGTTGGTGGGAAGAAGATATGCCCAGCTACACCATAGGGCACGGTGACACCAAACCAGTTATAACCATCATAAGAGTACCGAAGCATGCCGCCGCTTGCCAAGATGAATGCATTGTATGTGCTGACCCAAGCAAAGTGATTGCGAGTATCAGGGGTTACTGCAGTTGTAGCGGCAGCGTTGTGGATGTTAGAATTAGGAATCCAAGTCTTACCGCCGTCAACGCTAATGAGTGCGTTATATCTCGAAGAAGAGACAAATACCGCGATGTACATATCCAGCGTAGGTGAGTAGGCAATACCCGCTCGAGTGGCAGCTGATATTGTTTCGGATTCACGCGCGACAACCATCGGGTACTGCCAAATGCTACTAGATGGGATGGACTTGTCCACAATAACACAACTGCCAAGGTCAATCTCCCCTGATGCTGACTCTATTGAGTCCACCGATAAGGCACCCTTGCTGTTGCATACCAATACACCGCTAGCCTCATTCACGGGCTGAAGGTTTAAACTCGTGCAGTCCAAAGACTTGCATACAATGGTGCCGTATTTGTTCATCTCCAAAAAGACATTTTTACCGTTGGTCGCATATGAGCCACGCAGTATGTTGTTGATGTTAGTGGCAGAGGCGGTTATTAAATTCCCAGATAGACACAGGCCGGTAGATGACCCATTGTGGTTCACGATATTTAGATTACGAGCTTCATTGACCAAGGTGGTCAACACGCCGCTATTGCTAATTGAGAGAAATGTGGACGCAGTGGTGCCATCAGTCAGTAGAATATCATTGTTAGTCTCAAGAACATGTGTAGGCTCGCGAAAGACTGTGAGTGTTGCGGCGGGGAACATAACAAGCTTGTTGTTCCGGAAATACGAGTTTGTAGCAATCTGAAGACGAGTGCGCGAAAGCTCAACAATATCAGTAAACCGACCAGAAGCACCCGCTGCCACTGCAAACGTACCATGGGAAGCAACGTAGTCAATGCTAAGAACGTTAGAAGTGATGTTGCTCAACAACGTTGTTCGCCAATACCGCCCGTCAACACTACAACCAACAAGGCCGTTACCACCGCCGGCAACAATACACCGAAGCTCGGGGACGTACCGGAAACACATCCACGTTACGGGTTGCCCGCTGGGCACCAATTCCCAAGTTACGCCATCCTTACTTAAGCCGACTTGGTTAACACCACCAGCTACAAACATGTCAAGAGTAGGGAAGTATTCAACAATACGGAAATCACCGCTCTGGACAATTGACATGGTGTTAAACTCATTGCCAAATGAAATGCCGGTGGCGCTTACACCCACAAAGATATCAGCACTTGCAGTGGAGATCGTGGTTAGAGGCTTGACAGCAAAGTCAACCAAGTTTATAGCGCTGTTGGCGACTGTAGTGGACCCAACATACACACTCCCTCGAGAGATCACGCCGGCATTGTGATAGTAAACCATATTGCCATATCCCTTCATAAACAGGTTAGGTATGCCAGATACGGAAGTGTACTCAAGCAGAGTTGTTGCATTGAACGACACAAAATTACCCCCATTAACGCCATAAAATCGACTACCAACTTCAACTATAGAATTAGCACTGTAGCTAGTTATTTGTGTGAATGTGCTACCATTAGACGATGCTGATATAGCAAGACCAGCGCCAAAACGGATTAACAAACCCTGCTTACGGGAAAAGTACACCTTAGCATTTACGAGATCACTTGAGCTATAGACAAGACGACTAGCCATGGCAACACTCACGCGGTCAATTGCTTCCACTGAAGTGACTGCATTTGGGTCAGACTGGAAAGTCAAGCTGCCAACTTTGTCATTGCGGATTGATGTAGCAATGCCACCCAACGCGCGTCGACTAACACCAATAACATGACCCGCTATGCAAAATCTCATTTTGAGTCCAGGGACATAGCAAGACGCCCCTAAGTTGATCCCCATTGAGACGGCGCTAACAGAATCCCACGTAGAACTGGTAGTGTTATAGACAAGAGAAGAGCCATTGACAAGATTGACGGCAACGGTGTTGAGCTCAGGTATCAGGGTTATACCAATTTGATTACTATTGGCGGGTAACTCTAACGTAAAATTCACACCATCTGTACTTGAATAGACAGAGCCATCCGTTCCCAAAACAAACAACCGATTGTTCGCATACGCGATAGAGCCATGCGTCAGCGATGAAGAAGTTGCTAGATTAGACAGCGTAGTGGTAATACCTGTAGGCGTGTCATTTAGCTTAGCGAACTTGACAGAAGCCTGGCCGCGGTATGTCAAACCAAACCCGGGCACATTCACAATGATACCATTGGTAGTACTTACAAGACCAGCAGGTGATGCAAGCGTATCCCAGCTCAAACCATTAGTAGACGTCATCAGATTCATGATGGATGTACACACAATTACAAATCTGCCATAGTTAGGGAACCAGCTAACCGAAAAAGGCACGCCAAGTGGAGTCACATCGACATGGGTGAACACAATGCCATCATCGCTAATACACACACCAGAACCACCACCGGTGTAGGCCCCAACGCCAACGTATTTGTTCAACGTAGGGCTGTATGCAATTTCACGTAGATCGGAAATTGTCGAAGGGTATGTCACTAGATCAAATCGCTTACAGTCCTTAGAATACAACGCGCGCCCAAGACGGGAAACGTATGCAATGTTATTGCACTGGAAGGCACGCGAGAATGCAGTACCGGTATTACCGGAACAGGTGGCAGGCTTAAAACCAGTGAGACCACTGGGTTGGCTAAATCCACCGGTAAGTAGAACAAATCGTTCAGTCTTGGGATCATAATCAATGTCAATAACTCGGTTAGATGGCTCTGTGCGGTAAGGAAACCAGTTCAGACCATCTTTAGAGTAAAATAAGAAAAAGGCCGTAGGCGAGGCGTCGTCTGTAATCGCAAAGAAGATATCTCTCTCAGGGAAGTACTTAATCCCGCGGATAGGTAGGTTTGCAAGACCGAGATCGCTGGATGTATTATACACTTCTTCTGTAGGCGATACCCAGTCTACACCATTGACACTATGAGTCATACGCGAAGTGTTCACGCCACCAATACTCATAGCAACGAACCCAGAGCTACTGCAACTAACCGAGCTCCATTGGCCAGTCAAGACACCGGATGTAAACACGCTTGTGCTTGAGAGGCTGGACAGCTGAGTAACAGCGCGAATATTTGTGCCAACCATCACTAGGCGATTCAAATCAGTAGACACCGCGACGCTAGCCCAGTTGCCGGCAACAGCAATGGATGTCCAGCTTGTACCGTTAGCACTGAAGAGACATGCATCAGCGGCCGATGCGGCAATGCCATATGTTGTCACTGAACTCCCCGCATTAGATACCACCGTGCTGTACGTTATCATATCCGTAAAGACAACACCACCCGCATTGGACTGGACGTTCCAGTTTACACCATCAGAGGACTTAAACGTACCGCTAGGACCGTTCGCCACAAATGAACCTAACCAAGAACACCAAACAACAGTCTTAAGATTCAACGTAGACTCTCCTAGCACAACAGAGACACCACTATCGCCAGAAAGAGTAACAGTAGCCAAAAGAGAGTTACCCACGCAGACGCCGAAATTCAAATCAACAGACCAAGCAATCGCAGACCAATCCACTCCGGTAAGTTCATCGGCTTGAGTGATACACCCAATGCTAGGTTCCTTCTTGTAAGCAACACTGCCGCCAAGAGAGTTTGCGGATATCTCATTTGCAGATATGCTTAAGTCAGTGCCGGCGACTAGAGCTCGAGCACTCTTAGCTGCTCCCGGTGTCGTGTCCAACAGATAGTCATTAGAAGGTGCGGCTGCTGGGATGTTTGATGTGTTTGTAGAAATAGCAACTTCGCCAACAGTAATCGATGTGCAGTTGACTTCGTTAAGGTTGGCAATGGAGCCGTTTGAATCAAGAAGAAGAATCTTATTACCTTGAGCTTGACCAGCGCTGCTGGCGGGAGGGATGGTGTCCAAGTTATCTTGGGTGAAAGAGACAGGCTCGCCTTCTACAACCACCTTACTAACAACAGGCTCACTGGCATATTGATTCACTAGAGTAGACGATGTTGCAGTGGACGCAGGCGAAATACTCTTAAGAACAGCCGCCGTTATGCCAACCGACACTTCTTTTTTGGATATCCGACCATTGCTTTTGGGGAGCTGAAACGTCGACATTTCTACTGGCGGATAGGCGTAAGGTGATCAACCGCTTAGCACACACAAATGTTGGAATGGCTGCGGCGCGTCCCAACTGGTATATAGATGAGAAGCCAAAAAAAAGAACACGTCCGGAAGATGCAAGCAGATGTGACGTAAGCCAACTCCACTCAAACACTTCACATATTTCTTTAGACTTGCTTGGCTTGCTTTAATTTCTTCACGCGGGCTGACATGTTCTGGATTGCACCATACATGCTTGCTATTAGCTGGTCACTGTTCAGTCGCAACATACCATCATCACCCATCGGAGTACTCTTAGGGAAGACACTCTGGACATCTTGCGCAATCCAGCCGAGCTTGTGTTTGTCGGAAATGCTGTGATCCGCAAGGTAGGAATCCAACCACTTGTAATACTTGAGAGGGATTTCTCGGACGATATCCATACACCGATCCAAATCAGCCGGCTCAATGTTTGTCTTCAGACGCTCATCACTTGTAACTGTCCAAGTTGTTGTAGTTGGCTTGTAGGTTGAATCAACACCCAGCACCAACTGCGCGCCCTCGGGTATAGAGGAAGGAACCACCTTTCGGTCAGTGAGATTCAGACCACCGTATTGGTTCACATGTAAGTTGGCGGCAGCCATACTGCGCACGGCAGTACCAGAACGTCGGAGAGTTGGGGCGCTGTAGAAAAAGCCAGAGCCACTGGTGCATACCACAGAGTTGTACACAGGACAGTAAGTCACACCGGTGCAACCAGCCGCAGTGCCTAGAGTACATGCTGGGACCCAGTCAACTCCATTAGTACTACACCATAAAGGGTTAGTGGTCACAGCGCTGTCGCATACAAACCACGCGGCATAGTCATCAACCCAAATGACATCGATCCAAGAGCCAACAACCGGCATAGTGATTTGGGTGAACGAGCTAGCACTTGAGCCATTACTCAAAAGAACTTCACCGCTGCTGGCAACTACAATAACCTTACCAAGGACGGGTGAATACGATGACGCAACCCAAGAACCGCTTACAGGAAGAGTCAACGAACTCCAGTCATCACCAATTTGGACAGCAGCGCCGCTGCCAGATAAAGGAAAGGCGAAGATGTAATCTCGAGACTGGTCCCAAATGAAGCTACTCACATTGAATGAGATGGTTGAGATGGTTGCCGCCGTGCTTGTAACAGTGTTGCTGTTAGCGTAAGTGTTGAGATACGTGAATTGGGATGGAGTGGTAGCATTCTGACACCATACGTTACTGGACTTAGGGTTGAACCACATCTTGCGAGATGCAAAGGTTACGGCAGATGATATGATCCCAGAAGCAGTTGTTGTGTTGTTACATAGAACAATGTTATTGGCAGTGCTTGACGAAAACGCAACCATGTTGCTGTTAGGGATGAAAACCATATCGTTTATAACAGCGTTTGCCGGAGTAATGGCAACCACATCCGTTAGGAAGACCCAGTCGAAAAGAGTAGGGCTGCAGGCAAAATGACTATTGCTAGCCATTGCACCAGTTCTAAACGTGAAGAATTGCTGGCGCTCGGGTAGCCAGTGTATCTTGCTAATCGCGCCACCGAATGGAATTCGCTGCTTAAATGACAAGAAGTTTGAAGAGATGGTATTAGGCGCAATGAGCGAGATGGACTTATCCAGAATGTAGTCATTGGAAAATCCGTTGGCCTCAGATAAATCGATCACTAGCGAAGGGTATGCCGCAATGTTGTTGCCAAGCGCACCGCCTAGCTTATAGGCTATAAGTTTATTGGTAGCAGCAATGTACACGCACAGATCAACAGTTATAGCTGAGCTGTATGGGATTATAGTATCAACAGAGCCGTCTGACTTTATTGCTTGTATACCGGAAGATGTGGAAAATAGCTCACCGATGCCAGGCACATATGATAAGGCGTATCTCTCAGCAGGAACTATAGTTGCACCAGATGGCGTCATCCAGCCGTTAAAGTAAGTCCAACTTACACCATCGTAGCTGATAAACCAAAACGCTTCACTGGTTGTCCTAGGGCCCATGTAACATAGAAACGCGTTTGATGCGTATGACCAAAACAAACCCAAAGAACTAGTTGCATTCGGGTTTCGGTAGCGCAGACTAAGCTCACCACTTGTGGGAATAAAGGTCCAGACAATCGAACTACTAGCTGAGTCCCAAGAACCAACGTAATGACCTAACATGGAAGTGGTACCAACCAGCGGCATGATCACAACCTTGTTTAGACTAGGTGAGTATGCGACAGCGCCAAGTGCTATAGAGTTGACTATACCGGTCTCATTTACTAAACGGGTAGATGTCCACGTCAAACCGTCCGAACTGGTGTAAATGTTGCCAACCGTGTTATTAGCAGTACTCATCACGCCCACAAACATATTCATGCCACTGCACCAGACCACACTGTTCATACCATTTGCGAGGTTTATTTCGGTCCACGTCAAAGCCTTATCCTTGCTCGTATAGATGTAATTCAAACCAGTTACAACGACTACTGTGCTAGCGTTGTCGTAAGCTATACCCGCACACGCGCCTCTAGATCTAAGAGAGTTAGTGGTGTATGTGTGGCCGTCCTTGGTCTCGATAATGATACTACCGCCAGCGACGTAGGATGAAGAGTCTTTATACGATACAATCAGTGCTCTGTCATCAATGCATATTGATTGGCCTGCACAGAAAGAATGAGATCCAACAGGAACGGTTACGTTGTTGTTCTCATCAACCCGAATCATAAAATGGGCATGAGAGAGGTAGAGGTTGTAGCCACTAACTAAAGGTCTTAGGGCAATCATAAACCCCTTTGACTCCACAGAACGAACAATGCGAAGAATATTGTATGGATGGCCAGTCCACGTACCTGGGAGATTTACTTTAGTCCACGTTGTAACAGAGTCAACATCAGAGACGTAGATTTCAGTAAGGCCACCAGAAGCACAAAATCGGCGAGTGGTTTTATTGTATGCGATGCCGCTTAGAGTGGTAGTTCCCGCAATAGTCAACTCCGTGACAGCTGATAGTACACGAGTAGTTGTATTTAGGAACGTATATCCAATCTTTCCGTTTGCGCCGCAGCATACAATTGTGTAGCCACCAGCAAAAAGAGTGCTGTTTATGCAAGCGGCAGCATCACTCGGCGTAAATGTAGTAGTCATTAGACTGCCACTGGCTCCAAGCATGTCTACGGTGAACAACCCAGTAGTCGAAATTGCAAAACCAAGACGACTGTTGTAAAGGAATGTTTTCAACCAAGTTAAGGTCATACGGCCAGAGGTATCCGTTGTAGACGCGTATTGTGAACCAATAACATATTGGATTTGTTGGGCAGTGCCTGTACTGTATATCACTCTAGGGTTTGATGTTGTCAAAGTGCCCGTCATAGCTGGAGTCGTGGGTGTTAAGCACGTAAATGTATCAGCCAAAGCATCTGTCAAAGTACCGGCTCCAGTGAATGCGCCAACATGCCATGGTGATCTTATTATTGTGTCTGCGTCAGGCATGTAGTACGCATACCAGGTTGACTGATCTTCAACCGCAAGGATAAACAAACCACTGCTAACATTGTCACTACTTGCGAGCTCAGTTGCATGCAACAGCGCAAATGGTCGAATTGATAGACAGGTCTGCTTGGCGAACCAGTTAGCGCCGTCTTTGGAAAATATGATCATGTTGGAAAACCCACTCGTGATTGAATTATTTGAGCTAGCACTTGCCGGTTGCCGACTGTTGTCAGTTATAGCTACAAACAACCCCCATTCACTTACCCATCTTATATCCACCGCAGAGCAGCCAGCATATAGCTCGGGCACCGCCAGGCTCAACTTATACAGACCACCAGAGGCGACAGTAGGCAAGGCCAAGTCCAGAGTGGGAGTCTCCAGATGATTACACAATACATCTAACTTAGTGGCCGGGTTATACAGCACAGCATTTCCAGTTGCTGGCTGCTCACTGGCCGACATGGATAGACTTGACCCATATAGCTTACCACCAATGGCAACACCATTGGTGCGCAATTCGCCAACACTAGCTTGGCCAGATGAATTCGTCAGGATGCCAACACCACTGCCACGAGTGTTAGCGGCAGCCGCTATCTTGTTGAGATCACTAGCACTACACTGAACCCGCGAACCCTGTATGTTGATTTTTTTGGAATCAAGGTTAACTCGATTGGCCGTGATAGCCATGTCTACCGCATCCAAGCAGGCAACAGTTGCAGTAGAGCTATCAACGCTGTTAACCATACGTAGCTGGGAGTTACCAGCGGTGGTATTTACTCTAAGGACTATCTGGTTAGCCGTTGTACCAGAGCCACCGATATCAAGTCGGCTGTAGGTCAAATCGGTTGAAGCCTTGAGAGTGTTGGTGTTGTAAGATACAAAGGAGTTATCAATCCCGGCGTCCAAGTGGTTAGACATGTACATGCCAGCACCGCAAGCGATGATGGAATGCAATCGATACGCCCAAAGAAGTCGAGCCACGCCGCTACTGAACGAGATCGTGTTGGGAATCAACACCTTGAACATGCCATGGATACTAGACAGAACCCAAGAGTAGATGCCGCTGGTGGTGGCAACAAATAGCTGACCAGTCTTTGGAACAGATAGGAGCGCCTTCACTGGAGTTGAATCCACGTTCACCAAAGAGGTCAGCTTAGGGCCGCGCAACGTACCATTGTCACCGACTAGCCACCAAAGGTTCGCAGTAAATTCAATGTCGAGCCAGTTGCCAGGAATTGTATACGTCTGGAATGTGATACCGTCGGCACTGGTCGCAACGGATCCATTGCCAACAAGGACCCATTGGTTGTTCACAAATCGCACATGCTTCCAATCACCTGGGAGCGTGACCGAGCTTGTGGTAATGCCGTCAACAGTACGGGCGACACATCCGTTACCGGCCAAGAGAAACAGGTTAAGAGACAGGCTGTACTCTATAGATTTCCAATCACCTGTTAGTGTGGTGGGGGAGAAAGTGGTGCCAGCATTTATACTGAAAGCAATGGAGTTAGTGCCTACAGAAACCCACCGGTTACCCACTACGCTGTAAGCAATGTCAGTCCAATTGCCGCTTACTGTGGTTGTTGTAAACGTCAAACCCTTGTTAGATGTAATCGAGAAAACGCCATTGCTGCAAGCGATGTAAGTCTTTTGACCATAAGCAACTGAGCTGAAAGTGTTGGATGATAGCTGATCAAAAGAAGAGATCTCGTATCCGGTAGGCGTAGAAATCTCCGCGTTGTGCAGTCTGCGATTGATGGGTGCGGCAATGGGCTGGTTCCACTTGTATAGACTATGCTTGCTGCGGAAGCAGTTATACTTGCCTAACACATAAACATAGCCATCAATGGGGTTGAACCGAATGGTAGTCAATGACGTGGTTGCGTCAATAGCCAATCGACTAAACGGGACAGTACACCAGTTTCCACCCTTGTGCGAATAGCAAAGACTAGCAGTTGCGGTACCGGTAGTCGAGTGAATGCCAACAACCATATCAAGAGGCTCAATGTATCCAGCTGCCAAGATAGTAAACGGTGCGGCATCTGCTTGGCTCGCAGTGGTATTGCCTATAGCGAGAACTGCTTTTTGTGTAATAGCTGTAGCAGGCGGGATGCCTCCCCATCCAGTATAATACGCTTTTTCCAGACTGGACGGGTCATAACTTTTGGTACCCCGATTAGCACCAAGAGAGTTATCATAGTAAGAAGCATACGTATTAATGTAATCGCCCTTTAGGTGGTCAAACACACTAGCATTGCTAAACCCACCGCCATACAAGCACACCATATCGTTTTCAAATCCAACCATAACGGTTGAACTAAACGGTCTCCATGTGTATATATTCGTGAAGGGCCCTAGCATGGTGCCACATCTCACATAATTGCCTCCAGTTGTAGAAATGCACCATTGCTGAAACAACTTGTTAAATACAACTTTACACATCACCGCGCTGTTACTAAGCCCAAATAGAGTTGTCGAGATCTCCCAAGTCTTGCCAAGATTAGATGTATATCTAGCGTTGCCCGGGAGATCATTGGTGGAGTAGATTACGATGGTATCCAGAACTGGGTTGTATACAATGCATGATGCCGCAATAGGGGCTTTGGCTAAGATTGTAAATTTCTGTAGGTCCTTACTGAAATAAATGTATGGTAGAACCTGAGCGTCATTTTTGTAGGTGATGTTCAAGATACCAAGGCACAGATACCCATCGCCAAGCGTAGGGTGGCTAACCCATATAAAATCCCAGAGGCCAGCAGCGTGATGTCCCTCAAATTGAAGCAACTGCTCGCCATCTAAATCCAACAACTTGCGAGTTATTTGCTTCGCTGGGTTAACAGTCACCTCAGTCAGCTTCATAAGTCCTCTATTAGAGATGCCCTCAGCATAGAAATTACCAGCCAAGTAATTTAACCCATTGTACGTCTTTAGAGTCGATGTGGTCACGTCAAATATACTGCAACCATTAAAGTAGTTGAATACGACAATACCCTTAGCCGGGTACACGCTAGGAGTGCCGCCCTTTACACTAAGTGGCGTGAACGTGATGAAGTCACTCGTGTATGATGGGTTGCCTCCCTCATTGTAGAAGAAGTGAGTGTTACCGAGAGAAACAACACACTGTCCAGAGGTTGTGGGTGCGCCCGTGGTGTCTGTCCAAGTTACACCATCTGGTGAGAACTTACGAACAGTCAAAGTGCCTCGAGGGATTAAATAAATGCCACGACTATCAGCGCATAGAACACCAGGGAAGTAGGTGGTGGTGTATAACGTACTCCATGTAGCGCCGCCGTCCACACTCTGCATGACACGACTTTGAGATAAGGAATCATGTACCAACAATAGTAGCTTACCTGTAGGTGCATGATACGCAATGTTTGGGTTATGGAACTCGCCGAATATTACATTTGAACTAGTAGCAACAACTACCGATGTGAGTGAGTTAGGGGTTGAACCATATCGAATAGTCCAAGTGCCGGTAGTTGATGTTGTATGATAGTTGATTACTGATCTCCCAATACTCCGAGTGTACTGTGCAAATACGTAACTGTTTAGCTCAGGGATAAACTTACACGAAGAAGGGTTATATGGGGCATGCGACTCAGGGACTGTTATTATCCCAGTGGTCATATTTGTAGGGTTCGTGTATATGGAAAAGACAAAGGTGCTGGAATATCTCGCAGTACTTCCGGACGTGGTTGCTTGGTATCCATATAGCGACCGAGGGTAGCAGCATATAAAGTTACCCACGTCGCTTAACCAATACACACTTCCCCAAGATGAAGCTGATGGATATCCACTGTATGAATCATATGCAACAAAGACAATATTCCAAGATGACCCTTCGCCCTTAGCTGCATACGGTGGGTTATAGCTGATGATGGAATCAAACTTCATGCCGTTAAAGTGGTTAGTCTCTAGAGAGTAGGTGTATGTGCTAGTGGGTATGGCGATTTGCGTATCATTCACAACCAACGTATCTGACTCAATGGAGTTGACCCCACCTACTCGCAAATCAGCGTTGGCTGAAAGTATCTTACCGGGTGCAGCCACGCCTGGCTGTATTTGATTCATTACTGGAGAGTTGCTAGCAGAAGAACTGGCGCTCGCAGTGCCTGTTACTTTTTTGTTGCCAACGTAGAGTTCAGCCACCGTGATAGCACCAGCTGACGTGATGTTTCGATTGGCGTCAACCATCACTGCCTTATTCGGCGCGACAGTGGTCGACGTGATGAGGGCGTTTACACTCTTTAGAGAGATATTCACAGACTCATTGTTGACCGTTAGCTTGCTTAAGTCAACCACATCGGCGCCAATGAGACTGACATTTCCTATTGACTTAACCGTGGCAACAGGCACCTGGCGACGAGTCACATTTCCCGAGCTATCGCGTGGTAAACTCATTGTATGCAGTTGCTTGGCTTAAACTACTCACTGCAAGTGCCTGCGTGGATCCTGCCCTTCGTGCTACACACTGGTATACTACAGCCAAAAAATAAACACCAAGCGTAGCGAGTATGCATATCATGTGAGCCACTAGCTTGCCACTAAGCTGCAGCTTGTAGCTCTTCAACATCACAGATGATACTCTGTAGCGCGCCCCACATGTGGGCTATGAGCTGGTCGGAGTTTAAGTCGCGGCAGTCGCTTAGACCCAATCTGTCTTTAGACGTAACGCATTTTGGTAGGACCTTTTCAACATCTTGAGCAATCCATCCTAGCTGAGAATCGTCCAACACACTACCGGGCGTCAATCCTTGCGATGGTAAATTCCACTTGTAGTGTTTTAGCGGGATAGTGTCAACTACTTGCCGGCAGATCAAAATATCTGCTGGCTGTATGTCTTCCTTAAGTCGAGCATCACTACTAGTGGCCCATGTGTTAGTGGCTGGCTTAAACGCTAAGTCCATAGATAATTCCAAGGTGTAGTCAGGTGTCTTGCCGATGCCGACTCGGTTGTTCACATTGTCGACAACGATGTTCTCAGTCTCGCACAGGACAGCCGACGTATCGTATCCCTCAAAGTTCTTCACACAGGTAGACATAGTCGCCGACCCGCCAGTTGTGGCGTTTGGCCACATGAGGCCACCCAGGGCTTTGTTATAGAATATTCCACACGTGTTACCATAAACGGTTCCGCTAGGGTTGGCTACTGAAGTCCAGTTGTAGCCATCCTTACTGAAGTGATACAACTGAATGCTTGAACTGCCGGCTATAAATACTTCAAGCTCAGGTATCCATTTCACGTCTACTATGTTTGATATGCTTGCAACCGCCTTGAAGTTAGCTGCGTCATTAGACACGTACACAAGTGAGGAACTTATAGCAACCAATAGCTGGAGCTTTGGTGAATATGCGAATCGAGTTATGGACGTCGTGCTGTAGTCTAAACTTTTTTGAGATATGTCCAAGTGCCGCCAGTTAAAACCATCACTAGAAACGACTGGTCTTGAGTAGGTAGACCCCGTGTTTGCAACTACAAACATGCCCCATTCTGAAGACCAAAATGGCGTACAATTAGCGCCCCCAATAATATTGTTGGTGTTGCCAAACGTAACACCATCGCGTGTCCACCATAGTCCACTAGAGGTTCCGACAATGGCGAGGCATAACTCAGGAGAGTATGCAATGCTGTTAAATGTAGCAGTTGATGACATTTGTACGCGCTCCCATGTCACTAGATTTGTTGAATGGATCTTATAGTTTGATCCTGACACGTAAACTCGCTTAAATTCTGGAGAGTAAATCACAGAAGCGATGGTGCCGAGGTTATAGGGGAATGTGAAAGTTACACCGGCAGACCGTGGTCTAATGAGTGTGTACCCGGTGTTGTTTGTGCGAACTGTTATAAACAATCCAAGGTGTTCAACGTAGCAATACAAATCAGTAAATAAGCCGCCAGTTATGGTGGTGTACGTAATAGAGTTTGCAACGGCATCAAACGTGCGAGACATATCTAGGGAAGCTAAGTAAGGCTGAGAAATGTTGTTGATGGTGATAGGCGGCGGGGTGTTGACCGAGGTTGCGTAGTATGAGCTTAAATTTCTAATCTTGCTGTACGCGGTGTTGAGAGAAGCGATGTTGGCCTTGGATAAGACCACTTTGCCCGACTTATGAGTAAGAACCTTACCGGTCTCAGCCACACCGAGTGCACTTGGCAACCGACTGTCTGATTGCGCCGCGAGAGCTGTGGTGTCGACAGGTTGGCCGTTAACCGTAAGCGAGTCAACGGATACAACTCCTTGCAAGGATTGGTCAGTATTGGTTAGGGCTAGTTTATTCGCGGAGGTGTTTGCGGAAGAGAGTCCAATGAGTTTATCTTGCGATGTGCTCCAGAAGGAAGGATCTATCGCAACACCATTCAGCTTAATGGCGTACCCCGATGATTTATTTGGGTTAATGACCATAGCGGGCGCCTTAAAAGACAGCTGGTTGTTTTCTAAGTACACTTCCGGCATTGCGACGTCTGTTGATTCGCGCATTTTAATCATCTTGGAGCCGTTACCGCCTAGCGAAAGTGCTGACTGCGCATGAGCTGCAATGCCTAATCCTACCCGGGCATTCTCTTGATCTAAGTCCAATTTATTGCTAGCAGTGGATCGGCCACCGATAGAGTATGTCTTAGAGTATGCGGCATCTAATCTAATCGTCAGACAGTCCAAAGACTCGCAGTAATTTATCATGCCGCCAGTAGTTGACACTGTACCATTGTACTGGGTAAACCATTCGATGCCATTCAAACTGTAACTGTAGTTGCCGCCAAGCATCAACGCCGTAAACATAAACAATTGAGGAGTCCACTGAATGGTCACAATTTTGCCATATGTTGATGTCGCGCAAGCAAACCAATCCACTCCATTACGCGTGTAGCGCATATGGTTATAAGTGTTTATGGCACTGTTATAGCCAGCAACAACAATGCCAAGCTCTTCGCTAACAGCTATTGAGCAAAAGTTACTTGCAACATTTCTAACGCCTGCCTGGTCTGGACACGTAGTCCATGTTATACCATTACGGCTTCTAAGGGTGTGGACGTCATTGTTTGTCGTAATGGCAAAGAAGTAGTCACAGAACGCGGCATACACTACAGTGCGTAGACCAACGTTATAATATTCACCTATAGTCCATAGATCGGGAGTGAACATATCCGCCGAGGAAAATAGGTAACTAGTATGACTACCGACAATCAGAAACTTCCCTAAGGCAGAGCTGTATGTGATATCATTCATAGCATTTGCAGCCGTGCCTGCATGCGGTATAGACAAGCTTGTCCAAGTCAAACCATCAGTACTATAAACGAGTTGGGAATTTGTTGTCCCTACAAAGATGTCAATCTGTGATGGGATTGAGAAATATCTTAAAGTGTTAAGCGCAGAGCTTGCTGTAAAGACAGGTACCCAGTGGTGTCCATCTACACTGGTTAGCAATACGGCGTCATAGTTGGATACATATCGGTTGAGCTTCTTAGAGAATGCCGAATACTTGCTATTTGAACCAGACGTGACTGTATTCCGATCGTTGAACCATGTTGTCGAATTTGTCGCGCTATTAAGCGCATTAAGCATCGTGACATCCTTGGGGTGACATACTTTGGAATCAATCAATCTAGGGATCAATATGCCAGATGGCTGAATAAGCCGACGGCTACCGTTAGATACTTGGTCTACCTTGATCCGCTTAAGTCCAGAGAGAGACATCTGATTATTTAGTGTAAGTGCTTTGCTGGCAGACGCGACACCTGGGGTCACTTGAAGTAAAGGGTTGTTTATGTCATCAGAAGATCCGCTAGACGATGCGAATATGGACGTGTCCAGTACAACGCCATTGATCTTGAGTGAGCTACAAGTTAACCGATTTATGCCGACAACGCTGCCGGTTGCAGTGGCGACAACTGCTTTGCCTGGCTGGGGTGTAGTGGATGGCGTCACATCCAACGCAGATAGTTTGATGGAGAGAGAGCTGTCAATGTTTACACCAGTGGCCAACTTCAAGCTAGGTACAGTTGTAACAACTCGAGCGGCAGCCGAGTTAGCAGCGGCAGCATTTGCTGATGGCGCAATCTGCACGGATGGCTTTGTTATAAATGCACCGGTAATAGGATCTCTAGATAGCGACATCTTTACACTACCAGCAACGAACGAAATACACTTGACCAATCAGCGAGAGCTGTTTGCAGTGATGGCGATTGCTATATATCTAGTGGCAAAACATGGACGCATCTAACTTCAAGCCACGCGTACATACAATAATACAACACACCTTGCTTGCACAAATGTGGTTGCCAGACGAGATGGTTGACATGTGCCTGTCATATCTGCCGCTGATGGATAGAGTGAACATCTCAAGACGACATCGGAAGGAGTCCAAAGAGTTAGCGGCTGTGGCGATACAGTCCGCGGTCCACCGCTGGCAACGCTGGATACAAACACGCAGTGATTGTTGTGGTGTGAGCCCAAGGGTATTGCGAATTGTATCATCTGCGAATGTAATGGGCTCAAATGCTGGTGACATTGGACAAGGCTGGTGTGTTGATTGTGTCAAGAGATTTTATCCAATAGAGTGGAGACCACCTGTTCAGACAACACTCACTCAAGCCATAGTGGCGTATAGAATGGAGCCAATGATACATGCAGCCACAACATTGGTTGTCAGGTGTATGATACATGCACTTGACTTGACTTGCCATAGACACAAGCACACAGACAGCTCAAGCCTATGCCCGCTCTCTATGGTTGACGTCATCCGGGAATTTGTGCGTGAGTTCTTTGAGAGAGATGGATTAGACGCAAGCGCCGCGGCACGACTACAACTGGTATGCAACCAACTGCCGGGTGATGTGCATGCAATGCATGGGTGTATAGCGGTTGACGAGGTGGTCAACATGATACGATCAAAAATTTTGAGCATCATGAGTAAGTGGCAATGGGCGGATCTGATCACATTCGCAACTACGACAAGCCGATTCTACTTGGAGTTTGAGGCTGACTCTGCGGATGCAAACACAGTGGATGCAATCCGCGAGAATGTGAACCCCGCGGATGCAATCATTGATCTCGCAGTTGATTACTTGGAGACATAGACAAAAACAAAGAAATGCACACCACACCAAGCATGATGGCTAGCGGCGGTGGCTAGCGGTGTGGCTAGCGGTGGCTGCTCACCATCCGGCAAAGAGTAGAGCAGTTGGGTGATGGTCGTACACCCACCACACCAATTCTTCAAAGGTCTCTATGTCATCTGGCGGAGTAGTCATCTTACGGAGACCCTTCTCGAGACTCTTTCTGTAGACCATCGGGTAGAACTTGGCGTACATGCTCGGGTGGATGACCGGTGATTCGGCATCGTTGTCCAAGAACTCGTTTTTCGCGTGCATCCACCTGGAGACATTCCTGGCAATCACACGACGCGCGGAGGTGATCACACCGCTGCATTCGTTCCAAGTAGTCCTATCAACAAGCATGCGCTCATGAACAGGGATGAACGACAAGACATGGTAGACCATGGACATATCCAGAGTGGTGGCGGCGGTGGACTGCATAGTGGCTGGAGTGGGCTAGGTGGTTGGTAGACCTGTAAAAAAAATCAATTTTTTTGCCAATGCATTTCCGAGCACGTGAAGCATGGTTGCTTAGATGTGCTGGTGTCTAAGCAGGGTTGGCACCATTCCCGCGAGAATGATCTCGTGGTCATTTTCTTTGATGATCTGCTTAGCCTCCGAGATGAAGGCTTTCTGTTCGGCTCGGTACAGAGGCACGAACTTGACGCCCTTGCACAGGTTTGGCTGGTCTTCGTGAATGGCGTCCAGGTACCGCGTGAGGAAGAGCACTATGCGGACATAGCATTTTGCTAGCACAGCGGTCCCTTTCAAGTTCTTCTCATACACCTCTTGCTTCCGGCACACGATCTCGGTGAACTCCTCAAGAGTGATCTCTTTCAGGATGTACTTGACCCGGTCACCGTGTGTGAGTCGCTTGCGATCCAAAACTGTCACCAGTCTGGTGACGATGGACTTGAAGATGTGTGACCCGATAACCGTTATGAGGTTGAACACATTGTCGCTCTTGCGGATGATGCGGTAGTAGGGGTTATCAAAGGTCTCGAACCAGATGTCGCTGATGTAGTGGAATCGAGTGAGCTGCTCTCGTGTGAATCCCGAGACTTTCTCTTCGATGTACTCGTACGCCCCGACAATCGAGTCGGTAGTGTGGTTGTTGAGATGGTCTTCGCTTTGAAGCGTGTTGTAGTCGAAGACATGCTTGCATTCGTTGCAGATGACCTGACTACATCCCTCTGTCTTGATGCATCGCACCCCGCATCGGGGGCATGCCTTGGTGGTCTTCTGAAGATAGTCAATATCTTCCAGCACCTTCTCGTCGCACTTGTGGTCTGCCGCCATGGCCATCTTGCACTTGCCGCAAGCTAACTGTCGACAACTCATGCACGTGAGGTTGTCGCAACCATCCAAGTCGGTCATGAACCCGTCATCACAGCTAACGCAGTTGACGAAGTCCGTCCCGGCGACAATGGCAATGCGCTCGCGCAGTTTCATGGCTTCAAAGGGCTCCTCCCGGGATGTTTCGAACGTCAGAAACTCGTCTTCACTGGTCTGCAGAAGCGCGTTGAGTTGCTTGGTCAACTCATCTTTCTTCTGAGTGATCAGAATCTCTCTGCGAGTGTCGTTCATCCACGTGTGCTCGGTGTCCAGCACATATCCTTGCACGATATTGCGGTAAGTCTTTCGAAACGTGGTGTATGTGTTCTCGAAGAGGAACTCCTTGGCGTGCTCCATCTTGCACGACATGCAAGACATCTTGTGCGCGGGATCACTCATCCAACGCGTGTAGCACTTCTTGCACACGACCATCCCACACGCGCAGTGGACCTTTCGGCGGAGGTTCTGGGTGAACACATCGCAGCAGCAGGGGCAGGTGTCGTTGGTAGCGATGGCCTGACTGGCGGTGTTCATGGTGGTAGGCTAGTTGTGAGCTGGGTAGCGGTCTGGGTAGCGGTCTTGGGGGGTGGCTTTAACACAACTATGGCATTCAATTTTAGCGCACTTCGCCACAACTGGTTGTATGTGTGCTTGGTTGTCTATAGACTATCACCAGGTGACACTCCAAGGCTTTCATCCAGTTGGATGTCCAGGTCGTTAAGATTAATAGCCTTGAGAGTATTGGTCTTAGGGATTGCGAAGATGGCCTTGCGTGCATTAGGTGGCATTGGCGCCG
>JACCDU011104143.1_pt1 | contig 22244 bp, 14 predicted proteins | sample 7446081 | NCBI WGS metagenome assembly JACCDU01 (sample SAMN15323447, study PRJNA562643) | freshwater metagenome | isolation source: river surface water | place: USA:Blue River Watershed | collected 2017-08-17
ATCCGACATGGCCTGCGCCCGGGCAGCACTGGGATTACGAAGATGTGCTTGAATTTGTCAGAGCCATCGAACGCGCACACGGGATTGGAGGTGAAGCATGAGCCGCGACGACATCATCCGCATGGCGCGGGAGGCTGATCCCGGCTTTGAAACAGACACCTTCCACGCAGAATCTCTTGTGGGCATGGAGGCCATTGAACGCTTCGCCGCCCTTGTTGCCGCCGCCGAGCGTGAGCGGGCAATAACAATTGCCAAAGATATGAAGGAGGGACTTCAGGCCAAGTTTGAGCAGACCTACATGGAAGGCGTAATTGCAGGCGCCGCTGTCGAGCGTGAGGCGTGTGCGAAGGTGTGTGATGAGCACGCAAAGCGGAATTACAACTGGGCAAGCGAAAACGCTGACACTTATCACGCACAAGCGCATTGGGCAGGAAGAATCGCCGCCGCCATCAGAGCAAGGGGGCAGGAATGACCAACGAAGAAATAGACCGCCTGCTAGAGCAAGCCGTGCGCGAAGCGGCCCCGGAAGAACTGTACAAGTACCCTTTCGCTAGATTGGTGGCCGCTGCCGAGCGAGAAGCCTGCTTGAAGGTGTGCAATGAAATTGCTGCGATGTATAAATTGCACGGCGATGTAGCAGAACGAGTTGCGGCTGAGTGGTGCGCTGACGCCATTAAACAAAGGGGGAAGGAGTGAGCGGCGACCACAACGCAATACTGGCGCAGATCGATGCGGAGCCCAAGTCAAGACAGAAGGTATCTGAGAGATCAGTGCGGGTGACCATCGGCATGATGAGAACGCTCGCACGCAACATCCCCATCAGCCCGTTCCACCTACACGCCGCAGATCAAATGGAGCGGATGCTTGACGAACTGATTCGATTGAGGAAGAAACATGACCGACCTGACGGAAGCCGCACTGGTGGACATACTGAAGAAGATTGAAGCCGCACAAAACAAGGGCACGATCAATCTCAGGCCGACCAAACTCATAGTTCCGTTGCAGTACATAAACATCCTGCGGTACCTGCCCCCAGTGAAGAAGGCCAGGGGAGTGCGCGGCAGACGAGTGGCGCTCAACCGTAGAGGAACGGCGCCGTTGTATCAACTCTTCAAGGCTTAGGAATGAAACACATCACCCTTCTCATGCGCTGCCATGCACTCTTGCGTAGAGTTGATACCGTCACGCCCGAAGGCCGTCTCACCCTGGACGGGGACAGACTGGCCAAAGAGATCACCGACTACATCAACCAGATCGGCAGTCACCACCATGACTGTTGGGCGCAAGGGCCGGAGCACTACGTGTGCGCCTACGAACGAGTTAAAGAACTAGAGCAGAAGATCAAGGATCAAGAGAATGTTCGTCCTGCCGAAGTACACATGGGACAAGGATCGTGAAATCTGCAAGAGATGTAAACATTACCGACCGAGCGTCGACCGTCCTCGCTTGTACTCAGGCGCACTGGTCATGCGCTGCGCCGTCAACCCCTTCACTGCAAGCAAGGGGATCGGTACCTGCATCGACAACCGCACCCGGGGTCCATGTGGGAAAGAAGCCCGTTTATTTGAAGCCATCGGACCCCTACCCGACGTGGCCATTTACACAATTGGAGCCCAAATCCCTGGAGCGGTGGTGCAAGAAAAACCTCAAGCCGGTGTACCAGATTGAGGAGGCGCCCTTTTGAACTACAGAAACCAGTACCTTCTTGAGAAGGTTAGGGAATCTGCCTGTCAGCACTGCGGCACACAGGACGGCACCGTCGTTGCCGCCCACTCAAACCAACTGCGCGACGGGAAGGGCAAAAGCATCAAGGCCCACGATTACAGGATCGCGGCCCTGTGCTTTAAATGCCATTACAACTTAGACCAGGGCAACACCATGACCAAAGAAGAACGCAGAGAGATGTGGGAAGAGGCGCATAGGAAAACGGTGGGGTGGCTGTTTGATAACGGCCACCTCACAGTTACTTAGACGCCATATCCCTGATCTTGCCAATGTTTGAGGTCAGCCTGTTCTCCAGGCGCTCAATGTTCAAGATCAACTGCTGCTTGCGGTCCGCATCCATTTGCATGTAGCGGATCGTGTTCTTCATTTCCCTGAAGTCTTTCATGGTTCCCTCAAGGCTGCGCACATAGTCCTTGGTCGCAAGGATTCCCTTGTTCTCGCGGACGTACTCAGCATACTCTTCGGGCTTGAGGGTGCGTTCCAAGAAGTTACTGGTGCGCACCACCTCATCCACCGAGTTCTTGAGATCAAAGAACGCAGTTACCTGCCCACGAGCATCCGGGTCCAGAGCAAGACGCTTGATGATCGGCAGTTGCTCAAAGCGTTTAGACGGCTTGGGCGTATCCGAATTGAGGTTGTAAAGCGCATCAAACACCTCAACCGCGTACTGGCCGATGGTGCCGGTGTAGCCCTTGATCACATGATCGACGTTTACAGGCGACAACTCCAACGACTTGGCAAGCGCCTTGGTGAAGGACGATGAGTCTTCCGTGGTGTCGATCCTGAGTTTGTCTGCCAGTATCTGAGCCACCATAGATGTGCCGGGCGCAATCTGGAACTGCGGGGCGACATCCTCCAACCCCTTGCCAATGATCGGGCGCTGCGTGAAGTAGGAGAAGTTAGCCTCCACTTCGCGCAAGGGCAGGATGGCCTGCGGGATCAGATTAAACCCAAGGGTGGACTGCAACTGACGCTTCAGGGACTCAAGCGTGTCCTTGCCCGTGTCGGAGCCAAAGGCGTTCTGGAGAATGCGCTCCGGCAGAACCTTGAAGATTACACCCACTTCAAACGGGATGGCGATCTTTAAACCAAGGCTCGGGATCAGCCAGTAGTTGTCACGGGTCTCCTGCTCCTGACGCTTGTACTCCTCGTCATCGCTGACCAACATCCAGTACATGGATGACAGCGCCATGAGCGTCATGCCACGAACCCAGAACGTCTTCATGCGCTGACGCTGTGCGTCCGTGGCAGTCCTGTCGAGCATTGGGTTTATACCTGCCCGGTACAGCACATCCAAGCCCTGGATACGAGCGTTCAGGAATGGAACTGCCGCAGTCAACACCCGGATGATCGGGGAGCGTCCATGACGGTAGAAGTTCAGAACCTCTGCCGCTTGCCACAGGGCTTCTGCACGGTTGCCCGTCTCAGCCAGAACCCGCTTGTAAACCTCTGCGCGTGTAGCGCCGTCAGAGATTTGAGTGCCACGCTCAAGCGCACCCCACACCGATGTGGCGGGAGTGGCGATCCTCTCAAGCGTTGTCTTGGCTCCCGCCTTCTTGCGCACTTCACGCTCAAAGACTGACGCACCTTCCTTGACGCCATGAGCGTACTCGTAGCCGCCGATCACACCCGCATTAAACAGAGCCTCCATCTCGGGAGTCTCTTTGGCGATGGATGCAGCAAACTGACGTGCGCTGTCCACAATCGGGGTTATCTTTACACCAGACGTGACATACGCAGAGAGCGAGTCACGCATCTGGTTGACGATCATGTACCCCGGCTCCTTGGTCACCAAGGTACGCAGGATGTTGGCGGGGCCAGCCAAGAGTCCAATAAACGGCAGGTCAGCCATGTTCATCGCCTTGATGGCGTTGATGAACTTGAGATCGTAGGCTCGATAGTAGACAGGCGTTCCGTTCTCCAGAACCTTGTAAACGTACAGATCAGGACGACGCAGGTGTTGGGAGCGTGCATCCTCCATCGCCTCCTTGGCGTTGGACGCAAACACCTGACCGATCTTGACGGGCTTAAACACGTTCCACTGACCCGGCGTCGTCGGAGACTCAACGACGTTTACACTCGCGCCGAACCGAGCACGGGCAGCAGACTCAGCAACGGCCTTGGTTGGGCCAGAGATCGTTTCAACGTAGTCCGCATCGAACACATCCCAGGTGTCTGCTGCGACCTGCTTAATCTGAGGATTGTCAGAAAGGCGCACCACCTCGTTGATGCGAAGCGCCTGAGCAGTGGCCCTCTGGGCAGCCACGTTCTTCATGCTCGCATTGACTGCCGCCTGAGTGTTGCGAACAACGGTTTCAAAAAAGTCTGCAAACTCGTTCTCAGAACCTTTGGCAGCCTTCGGCGGCTTGACGCTTGAGATGGTTGAGAAGGTCTTCGGTCCTGCAACTTCTTCCTCGGTTACCTGACGGTAGAACGGGAAGTAGTCACCGTGCTCAGTGAAATCACGGGCAGCACGGGCAGAGATAACTCCGGTGTCGCGCATCAGTTTGACCAGACCGTCGTTGTACTTTCTCCAACGGGACTGGATGTCGCGGAAGTCAATCCCCGCAGCAAGGTACTGCTGACGCAGTTCCTCTGCCCGCTTGATGTCATCCTTATCAAGCAACTGCTCGACGTACCGGGTGCCGCCAGGATTGAGGATGAACCGCTTGGCTCTGTTTACATTGGCCCAGAACTGGTAGTGTTCAAACGTCTTGGGGTCGCCGGTAGATGCCAACGGAGCAAAGATCGACACGATGCCCTCGTTGTCTCCCGACGTATCGACGGTGACAACGCCATCAGCGTAAACGGGGATGCCGCCCTTGCGGTTGTGCATACCCATTGCGGCAGCAGCAACTGCCGTTGCCTGATCGGCCAACAATGCTGCGGACTCAGCCCTCTCATCTGCTAATTGTTCAACACCGCCTGCCGCTTTGATCTGGGCGGCGACGCGCTTGTCGATCTCAGCAAACTCGTTGTAGCGGTTGATCAGTTCTTCGCGGAACAGCGAGAAGGTCTTGGGCGAGAAGACTTCAACAACCCTGTCAATAAAGCCTTCTTTGCGGCGAGAACGGATGACTTCCCCGACCCGCGCATCAATGGCGGGATCAACGGTAGGCATGGAGCGCATGCTGAATCGCAGGCGATCCGGGCTTGCAAACTTCTTCTTGAGTTCCTCTTCTTGGGTGTAAACAAGAGGTGTGAGGTCACTGACTGAGATGGAATCCCCAGTGCCCTCTTCGCCAAACTTTTGCCCAGAAAGGAGCATGGAGCCGATGGGCTGATATTCAGCGGGCTTCTTACCCTTGTTCTCCCGCGCAACGATCACCACAGGCGCTGACGTGATGCCTTCAACGTCCATTGCCGCCATGCGGTGACGGCCCTCGTGTTCATCAATCCTGCCGGTCTTCATATCGACGTACAGGAAGGGCGTCTGTCTCTGAGAGCGCAGCGCCTCCACATCCAACTTGCCCGCTTCGTCATAGATGCGACGGGCGTCCTTTTTAGAAGATGTGGTTGCGTTTACAAATTCTTTCGGATTGACAAACGCAGCAAAGCCGTAGGTGCGGCCATCGGTGTAGCCGTACTCGTTGATGAGACTGTCGATGCGCTCAGGTGTAAAGCCTGCTGCTTCAGTGCGCAGGCTGAACTTAACACGCCCAACCTCCTGCTCATAGATTTCCGGCGCGGACACTTGATACATCTCAAGCATCCTGTCGTCTTGATTTGCAACCGCCTCACGAATCCCAGAGATCGTGTTCATGCGGACTTGCAGATCGTTTGCTGCCTGCTCATCGCCCCGTGTAAATGCGCGAGTCTCTTGCATCAAACGACGGGCAGCCATCGTTGCATTACGTTTTAAAGCGCCCGGGGCAATACCACGCGCCTCTCCTTCGCCAATCTGCTCCGCATCAGCCTTGCGAGACTTCTCATGCAACTCCCACAGACGCTGCGGGATGCCATCAGGAACGCGCATACTCTTGCGTTCAGCCGCCGCCTCGGCAGGCTTGGTCGGCTTCAGAGCACCTTCCTCAACCTTGCCGAAGATGTCCTCTGCCGATTCAAAGCCCTGGCCGTTAAACGCTGACTTGACCGCCTTGAAGAAGTTCTTCATGCGGGTGGTCAGAGTTCCCATCAGACCGGCAGGCTGCTTCTTGGAGAAGTTACGGAACGCATCAGCAATGGCTTCCTCGCGGATCATTGCCATGTTGCCGCCATACTCCTGCATGTAGGCGTCGTAACGGCTCATCTCCTGGCCGTTGTAAACGGTGCGCTGGCCCTTTAGGTATTGGTCGATCCACTTGGTGTCGGCCATCTTCTCCAGGGTTGCCCACTGCTTATCGGTGAAGAAGCCTGCCTCCTTCAGAGCATGGACGGATTCATGGCGCAGAATGCCAAGCGGGTCAGCCGCATCCAGGGCCAACTTGATCAGCATGCCGTCGTAACTGCCCTCGTCGGTCATGCCGCGCTCAAGGTTCAGTTCGACATCCTTCAGACCGAACTTATTCAGGTTCTTCCGAAGCACCTGCTTCAGAATCTCAATCTTCTTCTGAATCTCGGGCGGCACCTCGGGCTTGGCTTCTTCCACGGCCTTCTCGGCCTCGTCGGCCCGCTGCTCTGCCTGTTTAACCCGACGCTCCAGTTCTTTAAACCGGGCCTCTGGGATGGCTGCCAGAGACTTCTTGACTACCCGTTCACCAAGGGGTTGGGCTTCAAATTCTGGCCCGAGGTCCAGGCCGGCATCGCCGACATCCTCCGTTTCAGCAGTTCCAGGCGGACGCTCGGCGGCAGTCCTCTTAGCCGCTTGATCAATTCGTCTTTGCTCATCTTGGGCTTCATTGATCAGTGCCTCAACTTCCTTGGGTGTTAGGTATTCGCGGATCAGGGACTCGGCTTGCTGAATGCCTTCAAACGCAGCCTTGATCTGAACGCTGGCCTCTTGCGTCAGGAAGTTGCCCTGGCGCAGTTGTTCCTTGATGAATTCGGTGTTGTCGTACTCATCGTAGTTAGGCGCACCAAGACGCTTGTCCGGCGGCAACCACGGATCGAGATCACCGTTGGCAACAAACGTACTGATGCTGTCGCCCTTGCCCTTACTAATCAGGGGCCTGAACCGAAGCGAGTTTGCGCCCACATCGCTGACTTCTGTCTTGGTCAACTTGCCGCGCAGTGCTGTAAACAGACTGGGGCTTTGGCGCTCTGCTGTCCGGCGGGCACGCTCTGCGGCCTTGATGGTCTTCTCTGCCTCAGCAACTCCCTCTTCAACAGGAGCCTTGGGCTGCGGCAACTCTTGCGCCTTGGCAGGCATCTTCGGAGGCATGGGTCCCCGGATGCGCTTGACCCGCTCCTCTGGAGCGATCTTGGCGGGTGTCGTGATGTCGCTGTAAATCTGAAGCAGTTCTGTAAACGCATTGTCTGGCTTCAGACCAAGCAGGTTGGCGATGGTCTTGGTAAACCTGTCCCATGCCGTCGTGTTCTCGTACTCAATGCGAGACAACGTGTACTGGAAGTCAGGATTGCCCAGGCCTTCTGCCACGAACTCTTGTACGCTCTCAATGCCATACGGTTTGCGGAAGAACTCATCTTGAGAGGCGCGCTCCTCAAGAACCTTCTTCACATGGGCGTACAGTTTCTCAAGCCGCTGAACAGCAGGCTTCTGCTCGTCGGTCGGGTTGGCAATCGCCTCTACCGTCTGAGCGTGGACGATCTCGTGCGCAAGGGTTTTCTCATCCTTGGCCGAATACTCAGGCACAAAGATGGTGTCCCTGCCTGCGTCATACACACCTGCCGCACCAATCGCGTTGATGGTGGCCTGCGCGGTCATCCGCAGTTTGGTCTCACCCAACTCGTTGGTCAGGCGCTCAAACGCATCAAGGGTGCGTTTAAAGTCTTCCTTCGTGCCGAACCCGGCGCCTTCGCCAAGCCCAAGCGGGCCGAACATGCTGTTGTCTGCGTTTACAGCATCCTTAATGCGCAGGCTTTTACCTCTGTCCTCGCCGCCCTCAAATACGTTTGTAGAGGCTGCCAGCACATCCTCTGGCAATGCTGCGCCATCTGGCAGCGCATCCACCGTGGGAGCGAGTTCTCGCATCTTCTCAAGCAGACCAAGGTGCATCTTGGCGCTGTCTGAGGAGAATTGATCCATGACCGGGCTGCGAGTCTGATAGGTCTCAACAGCCTCGTCATCAATGGCGATCTTGGTCTTGAGGTCCTTGGCCCTGCGAGCAATCTCTGCAACAACCGCGTTCTTGCTCTTCCTCAGGGCATCAATGACGCCCTTGAAGTTGCCCGCCTTTGCAGCCTTTTGGGCGGGCAGGTTTACACGACCAGCAAGCGTTCCGGGGTAGGGTTGAACGGCGCCGATGCCTTTACCAAACTCAATGCGTTGCTGACGCTCAGTTGGCCCCTTGGGCGCGGCAGGCGCTGCTGCAACCTCCTCGGTGGGGGCCTTCTCTTCAACAGGTGCAGTTGGCAACGTGAACATCTGCGGGATGCCCGCATCCTGACCCTCGGGGTAGAAGTCCTGCCGCAGTTGAGACAGCCCCTCGTACAAGCCTTCGTACTTCTTGCGCTGTGCGTCCGTGATCTCACCGGATAGGGCCTGATTGATCGTGTCAAAGACTTGGTTATCTGCGATGAAGTCCCTGTTGACGATGGAAGCAATCGGGTCTGTTGAGGCGATACCGGCCTGCCTCAACTCAGCCTGCGTCACAACAGAGCCGGGGGTCTTCTTCCGAATCTCCCCCTCCTCCACAATCTTGCCCTGGATTTTGGCAATGTTGTCTGCCGCCGCATTGCGGTCGGCTTCAGGGAACTGCTGATCCTGAAGAATGCGTTGCTTTAAATTCTCCAGCAGGCCGTAGCCGTTTGGCTGTGCAGCCAATGTAAACAGTTGCTGATCCGTCGGCAGCGTTGGCGAAGCGGGCGGAGGTGCGGGCGGACGAAGCCCTGCATCAATCTCGCGCTGTAAACGGGCAGCAAACTGACGGTCCGTTTCACCTTCGCGCTGACCTTCAAAGCGTTGCTCTTGCTCAACAGCCCTCTTTCCAAGGGCTGTACCCAAGATGCCGCCGCCAAGAGCGCCAAGACCCGCAGCACCACCAACTCCTTCAACCAACGATTGACTGGGATCGACCTGACGCAAACCAATGTTCTTGAAGACCTGACCACCGCCCTCTTCAAGAGACTCACCGATAGCCTCACCGAGACCGGATGCAATCCTGCCCTTGGAGCCAGGGACTCCCGCAAGACGGCGTTCAATCGCCTGTGCGCCAGGAAGTCTCTGAGCAAGCAAAGCGGTTACACCTGCGCCTGCGCCTGCGATACGGGCTGCATCAATAGCCTTGTCTGCCGCCTCTTCTTCAGAAAGTCCAGACTCAATGGCCTTCTGATATGCGTCGCGGTAAGTGTTATCACTTACATCTGCGGCCTGCATGGCTGCGCCAGTGCCGTATGCAGCACCCGCAGCACGCCTGTTTACAGACTTGACCGCCTCTTTAACTGCCTGATCAGCAGCCGCGCCGGTCAGCCCAACACCGGCAGACTCGATAGCCTTAGCACCAATCTTCTGCGTAACCTTGACGGCAGCAGCAGGACCAAGCAGTTGAGGAACCTGCTCGGCAACAAACGAGGTGATGAGCGCAGGGTCCTTGAGAGTGGTTGTGATGGCAGTTGCAAACTGCGCAAGCACACCATCCTTCTCAGCCTCAGAGATGGTTTTGCTCTGAAGCGCCTGACGGGCCTTTAAACCATCGGACTTCAGGCGTTCGCCAATGTCTCCAATGAACTCGCCGGGCTTCTGAAAAAACTCACCAACCGGACGGGCCCCTGGCAGGAGACCAACAACCTGACCAGGGAACTGAAGCAGACTGCCAAGCCCTCGGACACCAGAGGCAAGGATGTCCGTGCCTGCCTCAATAGCAGTGCGGTCAGTCTTTGGTTTTTCCCCGTCAGAGAGAACGCCGCCATACTTTTGTGCAACCTCGTCAAGACTTAACTCAGACGAAGAAGGTGCGCCGCCATACTTGCGGGCGATCTCATCAAAGTTCATCTGGAACCTTTATTACTTGATGCCCGCTTCTCGCTTGGCTTTCTCAGCCGCTTCTGGGGTTGGGAAAGTGTAGGTCTTTCCGTTGGGGAATTTAACCGTCGTGGGGCCACCCGCCTGCCCAATCTCAAAGACCGCGCCCGGATACTGCTGCATCAGTTCGCGCTTCTTGGCGTTTAGCGCCGCTTCACGCTCCGCCGGCTTGTCAATCACACTGATGTAGTCGATTGACTTCTTGAAGTCCTCAAGACTCTTGTTTGCGCTTTCCTGCATGCGGATGTCACGCCCACCCGCCTGACCCGCGCCACGGAAATCAGCGTACTCTTTACGCAGTTGCTCCGCTGTAAACGGCTTGCCACTCAGTTGCTCAAGGCGTGAGATGTAACGTTCAAACTCACTGGCCGGACGGGTTGCCTGCATACGGGCACGGGCCTCTCCACTAAGAAGTTCAGCCTCTTTGATCTTGAGTTCTGCCCTGGCCTTCTTCAGTTCGTTGTCTGCGTTGATGGCCTGCTGCTCACGATCCATCGCAGACTTGAAGTCTCCAGTGGCGATGTCATCGCGCATCTTGGCAAGAGCATTGCGCTTCTCAAACGAGAGCATCTGGATGTCCATCTTCAGGTCTTCCAGGCCCTGCATGCGATTGCGGACGGCCTCATCGTAAGAACGGGCAGATTGAGCGCCGGTCTTGAGAACCTGCCCAATACCCTCGCCTTTAAACCCACGAGCACCAAGCAGGAAGTTGATCAGACCTTGCTGACCCTTCTCTGCCTCCAGTTGCTGCATGCGCTCAGAGACCTTCTTCTCGCGCTCACCCATGAGGCGCATCATCTCTGCCTCTTGAGCACCAACTTGCTGCATGCGGCCAGGAAGCCCAAGGCGACCACGGTACGCATCCATGTCTTGCCCGTACTTGAGGGCAGCCTCAATACCCTGCTCCATTGGAACAGGTCTACGGTTCATGCTCTCAACCAAAGCCTGCGCTTCACCAAGAAGACGCGAGGTATTGCCCATAGCGGGAGCCTGTGCTGCCGCTTGCGGCGCTTCACGAGGAGGTGCGGGAGGCTGTTGAGGAGCGGGCTCTGCGGGGAAACGAATGTCTCCACGGGTATAGCCTTCGTTTGCAACGATGTCCTGATTCCGTCGACGCTCTTCATCCATGCGCTGCCTGATGAGCCGTCTCTCTCTTTCCTTCCTGTCGGCCTCACGATTCATGCGAATCTCTTCGTCAACAAGAGCCTGCTCAGTTGAGCCGCCAAACTGGGGGTCAACGACCATGCTGTCTTCATCACCCGCATAACCAACGATGCCGCCCTGAGCGAAGTTGCCCATCTGAGGATTGAGCCCCGCGATTCCCGGAGCCTGTTGCTGTTGCATCAGGCGGTTCATCAGTTCCTTCTGGGCTTCCTGCATCTGCATAGCCTGAATCTGCCCGCCAAGTCCTGCCTGTTTAACAACATCAGGAATAGACGCAGGCATTGCTTTTTGTATCAATGTTTGTACGACCGTTGGCGTGACACCATCCCTGGTTGTGCTCCAAAAGTCGCCTGATTGCTTGGCTCGCTCAAGAGCGTCAATGTTCGCAGCAGCCGCGAGTGCAGGATTGATTTCTGTTTGCATATTACGGAGCCTTCGGGGGGGTTGTGCCGCCAAAAATGCGCTGATACAGGTCCATCAGACCGCCCGTTGTGTTCAGGAAGTTGGTGGCCGCACTGGGCTGCTGATACGAGGCTGCCGTAGACTGGATCGGCATGCCCTGCAACATAGACTGTTGGAACTGCAACTGTTTATACGGGAAGTCCCTTTCGCTTTCAAACGCTGCAAGGTCTGCCTTGATGCCCTCAGTCTCAATATCGCGCTGTGTGGCGCCCGCGCCGGACATCATGCCTGCGATGTCTTTTGCCTGCCCGAACTCAGTGTTGAACTGGCCCAAGCCTTTTTCATAGGCAGACGCATACCCCTGGCCGATTGCTTCATTGGCCTTAGCCAAGAGATTGCGTTGCAACTCAGCATCCATAATGGCCTGACGCGAGCCGCCGAATGCACTTGCGCCGCCTGTTCCAGTCAGTTTGGACGCCTGATTCATCTGAGCAATCTGCGCCTGACGCTGCAACTCAGCCAGTTGGGGCGCAAGGACAGCACTCAGGTACGGGTTCATGTACTGAGCCGCGATCCCTGTTGGTTGTGAGGCGGTAGGCGATACCTGCCCGGTTGCCGTCATGGTCGGCAGGGTTGGTGCGTCAGTGGCTGTAAACGACTGACCAAGCCGCCCAGGGAAATCAAGCCCACCAAGCCCGGAGAACAACTTCTGCTGAAGCGGAGATGCGCCTGCGGTCAATGGCCCTTGATACGCCTGATAGGGCATATTTGACAAGGCTTCTGCCTTGCCAAGCATTGAGGTGACATAAGGACCCGCCCATTCAGACAGCGTTTCCTGCTTGCCGGTCATTGCTCCGGTTGCAGGTGTAAACGCATTGGCCGTGGTGCTCAAGGAGCCAGATTTATTGGTTGCTGCGGTTGCCATGTTTAATCCTCAAGCAAGTTTCTTCAGTTCACGATCAGCGCCGGACGGTTTGCCGCGCTTTGCTTTCTTTGCCCGAGCCTCAACACGGTCAAGCATCGCATAAAGTTTCCGAGCGCCTGCATCGGATGAACCATTACCCAGTTCAGATACGACACGGGCAGGAATCACAAACTCTCCATCTGCCAGTCGAGCCTCTTGGCCCGAGCCTGCGAAGCGGGCAGGGATGGAATCAGACACGCCATCACCGTTGCCTCGGAGGTATCTGCCCTTGGCAAGCATGGCGATACCACCGGGCATGTAGCCCCCAGACGCGGCAGGAACAATAGTGTCTGTGTCATTGTTCTGAGGTGGAGGCGTGGTTTGAGGAGGCGCCACCAAAAACTCTTCCGCCCTCTTTGGCGTGTATCCGACAGGCACAAACTTACCCGGCGTGAAGTAAGAGATGCCGCCTTGGCCGGGACGGTAGGGGATCACCTTCCCATCGGGCCCAGTTGTAGTAGGACGCTGTTGAGCAAGAGGGGTCTGGGTGCGCTCATAGGTGAACTTCGGGATGCCACCTTGATAGCCAACGGGCTTTTGCTGTTGGTCACCCATCATCCTGTTGAGTAGGGCAGCAATACCACCAAAGGCCGCAAACTGTCCCGCCCTTCCTGCCGTATCGCCTGTAAATACCCCGCCAAGCGATTTAAGGAATTTTGCAAAACCAGGACTAGACAGTTGGTCCGTAAGACTCTTCAGTCCGTAGTCTGTGGTAGAGCCAAACGGAACGTCTCCTGCCCCGAAGTCCGTATACGAGTTGTCTCCCGGGGCCAAATCATCGTAGCCGCCCAGGTCCAAATATCCAGAACCATCAGACATTTCAGCCCCTTCCAATAATCTTCATCAGTTCATCAATGGTTGCTGCCGGATTCTCGTCGGCAAGCGCCATTAAACGGGTGTAGGCATCTTCTGCCTTATTTTCTCCGCCATCCCCCTCTAGAGCAAGTTCCATAGAGCGGCGAGCCTGCTCTTTTCTGCCTTGGAAATCGGTGACATCCGCCATCGACTTGGCGCCAGGACCGAACTGGACCGCTCCCTTGCCATAGAACACGTCTGCCACCCCTGGCTTAAATGGTGCGCCGGGCGCCTGCTGCTGCTGGGGCGCCGCCTGAGCAAATGGCCTTCTGGGCGGAGCAACTGTCGTTGTTGTCCGGGGCGGTCTGGCGGTCGTCGTGGGCGCAGCCGTCGTGCTAGTCGTGGTCGTTGTGGTTGTCGGTGCAGCGGTTGTGGTCGTTGTGGTGCTTGTTGTCGTGCTTGTTGTGGTTGTGGTCGTCGTGGTTGGCTTGACCGTCGTCGTTGGGGCAACGGTTGTAGTTGGTGCAACCGTCGTAGTTGGTGGGGCAACGGTTGTGGTTGGGGCAACCGTCGTGGTGGTTGGCTTAACCGTTGTGGTTGGCTTGATCGTGGTTGTCGGTTCAGCGGTAGTGGTGGGCTGAACGGTTGTGGTCGGTTTAACTGTCGTGGTAGGTTTAGACGTGGTCGTCGGCTCGACAGTGGTAGTCGGTTTAGACGTAGTTGTTGGTTTGACAGTGGTCGTGGGCTCTACCGTAGTGGTAGGTCCAGAGGTTGTCGTCGGCTTAACAGTGGTTGTGGGCCCCGACGTGGTGGTCGGCTCAACAGTTGTAGTCGGGCCCGATGTGGTAGTCGGCTCCACTGTGGTCGTTGGGCCAGAGGTCGTCGTTGGTTCTACCGTTGTGGTCGGTCCTGACGTAGTGGTTGGCTCCGCCGTAGTTGTGGGCCCAGATGTCGTCGTCGGTTCTGCCGTCGTGGTAGGCCCTGACGTAGTCGTCGGCTCGGCGGTGGTCGTTGGCTCTCCCGTCGTGGTAGGGCCGGATGTTGTAGTTGGCTCTGCCGTCGTTGTTGGGCCAGACGTAGTCGTGGGCTCGACTGTGGTTGTCGGTCCCGAAGTAGTGGTTGGTTCAGCCGTGGTCGTGGGGACAGACGTGGTGGTTGGCTGCACGGTTGTAGTTGGTTTAACCGTGGTAGTTGGTTTGGCGGTCGTAGGCGTTGCCGTGGTTGGCAACACATCTTCACCCGTCAACACCGCTCCGTCTTCACCAACGATTGTGACCGGCGGAGCAGTTGTTACCGTCGTGGTGGTAGGACCAAGGGTGGTTGTTGGGAGGATGTCATCCTTGGTCAATACCGTATCGTCTTCACCAACGATTGTGATGGGTGGCGCAGTAGTTGCCTTGGGTGTAGTCCCCGGGGCTTTCGTGGTCGTCGCCCTTGGAGTGGTTCCAGGCCCAAGAGTGGTTGTTGGCAACAAGTCTCCGGCAGTAACCAAATTGCCATTCTCATCAACCAGACTGCCAAAAATACTACGAGTCCACAGGTCGTTTAAATTCTGGGTATCGTCTAGAAACTGGGTTTGCGTCCCGACTTGATCTTGCGTGCCGGTTTGCGTTTGAGTGGAATCGCCGGCTCCCGTCGTGATGACATCCCCGCCAACGGTTGTTCCACCAAGTCCCGTACCCGTTTGAGTCTGCGTCCCCGTTTGCGTCTGGGTCTGAGTGTCCGTGCCAGTTTGGGTTCCCGTACCTGTGCCGGTCTGAGTCTGCGTGGTCCCGCCAAAAATGGTGTCAGGAAGACCCAACTCTTCCGCAAGATTACGGTAGGTAACGGCTTGGTTGTCTATGTCATAGAAGGCAACCATGTCTGGTGAAGTTCCTTCAAAGAACTTCGCCATGTCCGGCTTGGCGGTAGTCTGCGCACCCTGTGTACCCTGAGCACCGGTTGTAGTTTGACCAAACGCACGATCAAGCATGGACTGCAAATCCGCGCCTTGAACATTAGGGTCATACCCAAGACGGGTTAGCGCACCAGTTAGCAGATTGGCCGCTTGAGTAGCCGTAGATGCGTTTGAACCAGGGCCGGTGAGAAGCGTGGTTGGATCATAAGCAGTCCCGGTAATGATGGTATCTCCACCCGGACGAGAGGTACCAACAAACTCCAATGGCTGATAGTTTGATTGCTGAAGCAGAGAAGAGACCGCATCTCCAATCTGCTGCCCAACCCCGGGCAATGCTCTGGCTGCGGCAACAACTCCATTTAGAGCGCCGGAACCAATAATTGATTGCGCCGTGGATTGACCCATGCCGTCATTCCAAGGCTTGCCTGCAACGATGTTGCTGACAGCCAATGATGCCGCATCATCCGCAGTATCAACCGCGACACCACCGCTCATTACCAAGGCTTGGCTGATATTGTTTCTGGCTGTGGTAGAAAGAAACTGTCCGGTTTGGTTGACCAGATTTGTGGTGAGCGCCGTTCCGGGCATCGCGCCAACCATTGCCCGCTCAAGTGCCGTGGCGGCGCCGGGGAACAAAGATTGGATGGCAGCAGAAGATGCTGTGGAACCAAGTGCAACGGCCCTAGCCTCTTCCATCAACTGACTGGTCGGGATGTTCCGGCTGTAGCCTTCGTTGATGTAGTTGATTGCGGTGTTTAAGCCTTGCACACCGCTGCCTGCGGCGATGGCAGACACTGCCTGCGCGGACATGCCAAGCCCCATAGCCCTTGCACCCGCCAAAGCAAGGCCACTTGGCAATGCTGATGGTCCAATGTTTAGCAGAAGAAGAGCGGCTTGATCCGGGTTTAGTCCGTATTGATTGAATGTTTCTAGGAACGCAGACAGTTGTCCATTCTTGGCAGCATCACTAATAGCGGCTGCCATACGCTCCCGAGTCTCCTTAGTCTGCGTGGAGAATCCTCGGTCTAGCGCACCAATCATGGATGCGGCGGCAGCAGACAGTTCTCCCGGCTGACCCGTAATCAGGTCGGCAAGCGCACCGGGAAGTGCCACGCCAGTGCCAACTACGCCTTGTGCAAGAGAAGTTAGCGCATCACTACCAAGGCCCTTTTGGGCCTGAGCCGCCTGCCACTCTTCAAAGGTCGGAATGTTTCCGCCCGCCAAAGCCCGAGCCCCGGCACCAAATGTATTTAGCCAGTCCTGATACTTCTCACGGTCGGTGTACTTGACGCCAGTGGTTTCTACGCGCTGAGATAGGGAAAAAGGTTTGCCGCTTGCGTCGTATCCAATTTCACCACTTTGCCCAGTTGGATCAACGGCATATCCTGGGTCAATTACAACACCTGATGTTACACGCTCTTTGCCAAGGTTGGGCGCAGCAGCCAAACCATTGCCCTGTAAGTAATTATTTACAGCATCTCTAAGTTTGTCTTGATCTCCTGACCAAATATAACTTGCAGCCCAATTCAAAAGATTGGGTGTCATTTGGTTTGCGGGAATCAAATCCTTAATCAAATTTGCGGCAACAGACTGATTATCTGTTTGGATCGTGCCGCCGCCGGGGAGTTGAGCGCCAACCGTAAATTGGTTTGCACCTGTTCCGCCAGTGGTTGTGCCTGCACCTGTGCCCGTCGTGGTTACGTCCCTAACGCTTGGCAGTTCAGTGCCGCGAATGATGCTGATCAGTTCATCTTCGTCTATCGGGCCGACGGATGTAAGGTCATCCCCCGTAACTCTGACCTGCTGGACTGGAACGGTACCGGGTAGGCGTTTGATCCCCTTGTCATCAATTGCTTTTCCAAGTCCCGTAAGTTCCCCAAGAACTGAACTTAACGACGCAGGATTGTTTAAATCGGCTTTACTAAGTGCAACACCGGTCCTTGCCGCTCTTGCCGCAACATCCGCATCTGGGTGGCCGCTTAGATCACCAAGCGCAGAAATAAGGGTTCTTGGATCAACCTTGCCTGATACCAACTGAGCGGCGACCGTGAATGCCCCTTGAATCTGTTTTGGCGTAAACCCAGAACCCTCCAACGACTTAGACAACTCAGAACCTGCCGCCGATGTAAATCCGCCAAGTGCTGCTTGTTTAAATACGTTAGAAAACTCGCCTGTTTGAATGGCGGTTGGGAGAGCCTGCGCCCCTGATGTTGCCGCATTGATAAGGGCCGTACCGGTTGTAGTCCCCGCAAGTCCAAGATTTTTTACTGCCTCAGCAGCGTACTGACCGGCAAACTGACCGGCTCCCGCTGCCGCCGCACCAATCGCTGCCTGTTTAAATATGTCAGAACCTTCTGCTCCGGCAATAGCCGCATTGGCTGCACCAACAGCAGCGCCCCCAAGAGCCGCCGCGCCTGCCGTCTTTACTCCCAAAGCGCCACCGGATAACCACGACCCTATCTGCGGAATGCCAAGCGTTGCCCCGAGGAATGTGACCGCCAGAGCAGCAGGTTTACGCCAACTCTCCGACTCATCGTATTTATCAACACCGGTGATCTTGCCCTGTGCATCCAGATCAACGTAGTAACCGCTGTCTCCACCGGTCTTCAGATTCATCTGATAACCGATGATGTTTCCGCTTGCGTCTGTCCTTACGATCTGCTCGTAAGGCGTTCCTGCCGGAGCAAAAGGAAGCGCAGCGTCCGTCTTACCGGTCATCCCGGCGATGTCATATCCTTGAACGCCACCGTACCCACCTGTGGGCGAAATAGAAAACTGCCCCAGTTGTTTGGGTACCGCCTGAAGCCCTGCTTCGCCCGCATCCACGAATGCGTTCTGACCAGTTATGTTGGTCTTCGCAAAGTTGATTGCATCTTGCAAAGACAGGACTGGAGCGCCTTGACGGCCCTCATAAGCACCGTAGCGAACATAATGCCGCTTGGCTTCTGCCTCTGTATCAATACCCGCTTGGCCCAAATCAGGGTTCAGGCGGACGTATTCCTGCCAATTAAACCCGGTTGGTACGCTTGAGAAATCTTCTTGCCTAAGCGCCATCTGCCCGGTTGCGTCATCAAAATATGACGTGCGGTACTGCTGCCCCCAGTTATCAATTGCTTGCGGTGCCGTGGGGGTCGGCGCAGCAGGTGGTTGCGTACCCGTCACCCGGTAGTAGTCAGCCAACGTGAAGTTGGTGCCCAGGTTGGTGTTAAACAGGTCAAGACCCTGTTGCGGCGTCAGCCCCTGCTGACGGATGTAATCAAGGCCGCGCTGTGTTGCAAGAGTATTGTCTGCGCCACCAGCGTAAACATAGTCGCGGAAGTTAAACGGCGCAGCAGTGGGGGTCGGCGTAGGAGCGCCGCCGACGATATTCAGCAGATCGTCTTCTGTCGGCTCACGCTCATCGAAGAAGTTGGTCGCCATGATCTTATTGCGTCAGGTCGTAGAAGGACAGCGATCCAACCACGTCGCCCGTGGTGGCCCCAGAGACAGTTCTAACAGCAACGGTATAAATGTCACTGACCCCGGCAATCGTCGCGCCTAGTTGCAGGTCAAAGTTGTAGCCCGTAGCCGCGCTTGTGTTCCCAACACCACCTGAACCAGTCGAAGTCACATAGTCTGTCTGCACTATGGAACCACCCGTGGTGGCCGTGGCTGCTACATCAAACTCCACATTGGAATCAGTCGGCACTGCCGTCCATGATGCGGCGGTCAGGGTTGGGTTCTTGATCAGAGCCACCTCGTAGTTCTGGTTGGTCGTAGGCAAAACCTGCACCCGGTTGGGCAACACCACCGCACCCGTGCGCCCAGATGCAAGGCGGATGGAGACTACGGGCAAGAAAGTAGAACCAATGGTTCCCAGGACTGTGGTGCGTCGCGCCACATGGTCAATGGAAGTCTGCTCAAACCCGCCCTCGGAAATGACCGAGCAGCAGATGGCTTTCATCGAAGCCGCCACCGCAGAAGTGGTGGTCACAATCTCATAGCGCACCGGCAGGATGGCCGTGGTCATGTAGACGTTGGTGATCTCGTTGGCGTTGTTAAACGTGTGGCAGACGATGTACTGGCCATTGATAATGAAGCCGCACCGGACTGATCCGACGCCAAGCCACTCAAAGTCCATCCACAAAATCTGTGCCTTGGACGGATCAAGCGTGTAACCGGAGTCCCCTGTGCCGTCCAACTTGTCGCCGTTCCAGTCTGCCTGATTGACCGTCCGAACATTGGATACAGAGCCTGTGACGTAGGAGCGCAGGACAAAAGAATAGACACCATCTACGCGCTGGAAGAACACGCCGTTCTGGTCGTTGTAGTAGCCCACCCGCTGCGTGAGGTTCAGGCTCATGCTGCTGTCCATCACGAAAGTGGCAAGCACCAACAACCCCTTGCCGGGCTGATACGGGAACGAACGATAGGACTGCCGCAGGACAGAGCCGACACCGGCCCCGGTGACTTCCATCTTCACCGCCGCTTCGTTAGGCAGGAAGGACGTTGTGCCGGTGCCGGTCGTGGCCACGTCAAACTGGTTATCTGCGGCGTAGCGGTTCTGGCTGTCAAAGAGCGTATAGGGCTGACTGACCCGCAGCCGCCCAAAGGCATCCGTATTGGTGCCGCCAATAGAGATTGGGATGGGTACGGTTGTAGTCACGAGACCCCTCAGTATTGCGTCTAAACGGTTGAAGTACAGACGCAAGATATTGTTGAACTGCTCCTGATACCGAGAGTCGTAGTCCCCAGGTGCCAGGGGCAGATTGGGCGGCGCAGGTACGGTGACATTTTCGACAAGCAGTGTCATCTGCGGCCATCCATCCGAACGTCGATACGGGGTGAGCCCAACTGCCACGTCACGCCAAGCGCATTAGATTCGGCCTTCATAATCATCTGACGCCCGCGCACCCGGATGTAAACGATGTTGGTGAACTGCTCAATCGGCACCGTCGCCGTGCGTGTAACCGCTGCGCTACTTGACCCGCCCAGGGACTGCGGATTGTTAAACCCGGAACCCGACCCCTTCATGGGGATGAGCGTCATGGTCAGCGATGGATTGTTGGCCGTTGACCCCACAAACGTCACGTCCGGCACCATGCGCCAGACGAAGCCAAAGTTCTGCCCATCCTCGATGTCAAATTCAGCAGATTCAATGTAGGCGTTGATCGCGGTGGGCGTCCCGGTGGCATTGTCGTCCACGCCGTTCTCGTGCTCTACGATATTGCCCAGGTACGTTGCGGCAATCGGGTACTCCAACAAACCCGAATCAAGCCAAGCCGTCCGGGCCAGATTTCCGTAGTACCAAATCTTCTCTAGGTAGTTGTAGACAACGTACCGATCAACGGAAAAAGAGTTGGCCGAGCAGTAGAACCACCAGACCTCATTGACGCCCTCGTTGGTCCCGGAAAACACCTGAGCCGCTTGAGACTGATTGAAGTCTCCAAACACATGGCGTCGCAAGTCGCAGGGGAGTGTTTGCACGCGACCGTCGTAAGCGTAGAACTTATCTACGCCCATCCAATAGATCACGCCAGAGCCGATGGCTACCGCATTCGGCCCCTCGATGGAGATGTTGCTACCCAGAATCTGTGCGCCCCAAACCTCTGGTGCCCCAAGGTACTGCAAAGAGTAAACGGCGGAGTCCGTGAACACCACGATTTCCTGGCGGGCTTGGATGGCCGAAATAATCTCGCTGCCGTCAGACAGCCGCAGACTTCCTGCCTGATTGGTCGCCGCCGGGGTCCAGTCAACTGCGCTCTCCTGATCCGACCACCGAATCAGCATGGGGTCCAAGACGGATGAGCCAATCTCGTTGCACCCGAAAGCAAATACGAAGCGGTTGATGTCGGACACGAAGACCAAGTTCTGCTTGGTCGGCACCCCGTTTGCGCCGGATAGGGTGGTGAGGTTGACGCCACGGGTGCTGACTCCAGCCGAAGCATCCCAGTAGTACATGCCACCACCACGGGGGCCAAACACCAAGTCCTCGCCCCAGTTCTTCTGACTCCACAACTGGATGGATGTGTTGGAGGTTCCGCCAACACCCCAAACGCCAGACCCCCAAGTGCCTGCGCCCCATCCGGTCAGGGGAATTGCAAATGCGGAACCGGTGTTTACTTGGTAAGCGGCGACAACCGAGGCACCGCCGCCAGGAGAACCAGCAATCGCCGTGGCGTTTGGCACCACAGAGATCGTGATCGTGTAGGTGTTGGAGTTGATGACGGTGACCTGAAACTCTTGGTTCAGGACCGCTGCGGTCACGTTGGTGCCCACACCACCAATATCAACGGCACCGCTGAAGGTTACGAAGTCGCCCGTCACGCAGCCATGAGCCGCGTCGGTAACCGTCACCGTGGTTGAGGCGGTCAGTGCAAACGGGTTATTGAGCGTGACCGTATCGCGGATGGGCGTGATGTCGTTGTAGATGCCGCCGCGCTCAATATAGAACTTCAGGTTGGTACCAACGCCAACCAGATTCAGACTGCCCAGGGTGACCCAGTTCCACAGGGAACGGCAGACACCAAGAAACGTACTGGCAGAGATACGAGTCCACCCGCCAATCTTCTCGGGCGTACCCTGGCGGAAGCGTACCTTGTCGCACTCATACCAACCCCGCTCTTCATTGGTGTAGCGGGTGTTCTCTTTGTTTACACCGGGCTTGAGCGTGAGTTTCTTCAGCGGCATATCGGTATTCTCCCGTCAAGACAGGAAAAGGGCAATCTCGGCTTCCCGGCGCTTGACCAGACCCGGCAGGACTTTGCCGCCGCCCATCGTCCACTGGCGGAAGGCGTCTGCCGCTCCGTTCCAGTCATCCCGGTTGGCACGCATCCGAATCTGGCTGCGCTGCAAGTTGCCTAGCCCTGCATTAAAGGCAAAACTGACCAGAGCGTCAAAAGAGCCTTGACGGCCAGATACGCCGGGAACAAGTCGAAGAACACCACGTTCAAAAGTGCCGACATCATCACGGAATAGTTCGTCGATCTCCGTCTTAGTCCAGACACGGCTGTCCTCCGGCTTCAGGGGGAACTCGTTGCGGAGCATCCCGGTATACCCTTCCTTGCGGATGACCGGGAGCCTGATCTGCTCTTGATACAGGACATGGCCGTAGCCAATCGTCCAGATGTGGGCAGGGCAAAGGTAGGGTTTACTCCTAAACCCCTCATACTTGTGCATGAGGTCTTCGCCCGCCTTGCTCAGTTTCACTTCTTACTCCACTGGCGAGAACCGAACCA
>JACCDU010295833.1_pt1 | contig 22232 bp, 27 predicted proteins | sample 7446081 | NCBI WGS metagenome assembly JACCDU01 (sample SAMN15323447, study PRJNA562643) | freshwater metagenome | isolation source: river surface water | place: USA:Blue River Watershed | collected 2017-08-17
CCACCCACCTACCATTTTCTGCTCCCACATCCCCACCGCGATGCCGACAAGGTCGATGCTTCTGGTGTTGCGGCGCAGGTCGGATGCCGCCGTGGAAAGGCGCGCATCGCACATCGCGGCGCTCATCATCGCAAGCCACGTCGAAAGAACGCACACCGTAGCTATGGTGTGTCGGCGCGCGATTCTTTATCGATATATCAGGATGCTAGGGCAAGCATGACAGGCAACGGTTGACCACGTCCGCCCGGACGTTGGACGACGATGGCCATCCCCCTCGCGCCTCGTGAAACCGTTGGCATATCAGGCCATACCGAGACGGTTTTGCAGAAGCCGCTACTTCTTACGACCCTGATAGCGTGAGCGACACTGTCGAGCCTGCATACCGACGCTCGATCCTCTAGCGATCGATGGATTTTTGCACATCGAACACACAACGGCTACCAGCCGCGCTAACCGGTGAGAAGTACTCAAAGCGAGTCGCTGGACTCGCTTCCTGCACAGACCACAAGCCGACCATGAGGACGCCGGCAAAGGAGTCGGTCATGTAGTTTTTCTCCTGGAAGGAGACGGAGCATGCACGAGAACAAGAATGATGCGCCATCATCAAAGGTGTTCTACCGCCCGATCGAAGCGTCCATCCGCTGGGCAGGACTGCTGCGGTACGAGCAGGTAATCTTGGCCTCGATTTCGTCGCCGAGGAACCTGCCGCAGTCGCTGGACTGCCCCCGCTGGGGCGAACTGCTGCTGTACACCGACCGCATCTACGACGGCATCCTCAATGGGGAACTGCCCTTCGGGCAGAACGGCATCACGTCACGCGACACCGCACTAATCGACTCCCCTGATCTGACGGTACGCCACGTCGATCTGAAGCGCTGGATGCGTCAGCACTACCCTGAGCAGCGGCCCGGCTTTCTCTTCTCCCGCAGCGAACGTATCGCCCATCCCTTCATCTCGCTGGAAACCGGGCAAGCCATGCTGGTCGAACGGCTCGCCCTGAAATCCGCCCTGGAGCAGTCCAAGCGCCAACTCCGCGATCTACAAGAAAAGCACGACGCGCTGCTTAAGCAGTCCACGGCGATCCCCGCATGCGCGCAGTGTCCGATCAGCGACCGGGCCGAGGCCACCTACCAGAACATCATCGGAGGCATGCTGGAGTTGATGCTCGGTCAGTCGCCTTCTGGCACGCCTTACTCCAGCTTCAAGACGCAGGAGGCCGTGGTCAGTGCCTTGGTCGCGCATCACAGCGGCGCCATGGGCATCGCAGAGCGAACCTTGAACGGCAAGTTCGCCACGGCGAGACGCCGGGTGCGTAGCGCGGCAGTTTGAAGTTTTCCAGCTTGTATGTGCAACCGCGGAGATTGCATTTGCAATGGCTTTCCGCAGCCGTGTCTATTGAATAGAGGTCAAGCCAACAAACGCCACTGAGCGTTCAGGAGTGACCGCCATGTCGCAAACACCTGTACTTCCACCGCCCGAGCGCCGCATCCTGCGCTTGCTAGAAGTCGAAGCGAAATCCGGCTTCAAGCGTGCCCACCTCTACAACCTGATGCGCGCCGGCAAGTTCCCCAAGGCGCTGCGCCTGGGCGTGCGCGCCGTCGGCTGGGATTCCATCGAGATCGATGAGTGGATCGCCGAGCGCGTCAACAGCCGGGCCTGACCCGTTCTCCAGCGGACCTTCCATCCTCACACGGAGAACGCCATGCAGGTTGTATCCATCATTTCAACGAAAGGTGGCGTCGGCAAAACCACCACGGCCGCAAACCTGGGCGGGCTCGCCGCCGACGCGGGGCTGCGCGTGCTGCTGCTCGATCTCGACGTGCAGCCCACCTTGTCGTCCTACTACGAACTGGGCCACCGCGCACCTGGCGGCATCTATGAGCTGCTGGCCTTCAACGAGCGCGAACTCAGCCAGCTCGTTTCCCGCACGATCATCGCGGGCCTGGACCTGGTGGTCTCCAACGACCACCGGGGCGAGTTGAACACCTTGCTGCTGCACGCCCCGGATGGGCGCCTTCGGTTGCGCCACCTGCGGTCGGTGCTGGCTCCCCTCTATGACCTGGTGCTGATCGACACCCAGGGCGCGCGCAGCGTGACCTTGGAGATGGCGGTGCTTGCCTCTGACATTGCACTGTCGCCCGTGACTCCGGAAATCCTCGCCGCCCGCGAGTTGCGGCGCGGCACCATCCAGTTGCTCGAAGACATCGCGCCGTACCGGCACCTGGGCATCGAGCCGCCGCCGCTGCACCTGCTCATCAACCGCGTCCATCCGATATCGGCGAACGCCCGGCTGATCCAGCAAGCCCTGCGCGATCTGTTCCAGGACCACGCCGGCATCCGGGTGTTGGCTACCGACGTGCCGGCCATCGAAGCCTATCCGCGCGCCGCGACGCGCGGCCTGCCGGTGCATCGGGTCGAGTATCGACAGCCGCTAGGCAGAGTGGCCCCCACCGCGCTAGACACCATGCGCGGTCTCGCCGGCGAGCTGTTCCCGCAGTGGCAACACCGATTTGCCACGGTGTCCGGCCGTTCGCCTGTCCCTCTTGATACCGGGAGGCCCCATGGCGAACGCACATGAACTGGCCCGAGGCCACAAGCGGCTGCGCGCACTGATCGAGTTCGCTGTTGGCGAAGGCTGGCACGTCAAACGCACGCCTGGCGGCCACCTCAAGTTCACCAAGGCTGGTTGCGCTGCGATCTACACCAGTTCGACGGCCAGCGACCACCGCGCCGCCCTCAACGCCCGCGCGCAGATCCGCCGCGCCGAGCGCGAAGCGCAGTTCCAGGTGCAGGGAAACGACCATGGCTGAGATCACCTCCCAGCAGATGGCTGGCAAGCTGCTCGCGGCGGGGTTCGAGCGCGGCGGCCCGTCCGCGTCGGCCTTGAGCGACCCCATCGCCGACACGCCGATGGTCGTGACCCTGGACCAGTTGCGCCCCTACGACCACGACCCCAGGAAGAAGCGCAACTCGGCCTACGAGGAAATCAAGGCATCCATCCGCGAGCGTGGCCTCGACGCAGCGCCGGCCATCACGCGGCGTCCCGGTGAAGACCACTACATCATCCGCAATGGCGGCAACACGCGGCTGGCGATCCTCCGCGAACTGTGGTCGGAGACCAAGGACGAGCAGTTTTTCCGCATCTCGTGCCTGTTCCGGCCGTGGCCCAGCCGCGGCGAAGTCGTCATGCTGACCGGCCACCTGGCCGAAAACGAACTGCGCGGTGGCCTCACTTTCATCGAGCGCGCCCTCGGCGTCGAGAAGGCGCGCGAGTTCTACGAGCAAGAAAGCGGCACCAGCCTGAGCCAGTCCGAACTGGCCCGACGCCTTGCTGCCGATGGCTTCCCAGTCCAGCAGTCGCACATCAGCCGCATGAACGACGCTGTGCGCTACCTCCTGCCCGCGATCCCTACGGTGCTCTATGGTGGCCTCGGCCGCCATCAGGTCGAACGCCTATCGGTCATGCGCAAAGCCTGCATGCTCGCGTGGGAGCGCTACGCCAAAGGCCACTCACTGGTTCAGGACTTCGACGAGTTCTTTCAGGAAGTGCTGTCGCAATTCGACGTGCAGGCCGACGAGTTCTCCGCGCAGCGTGTCCAAGACGAGCTGATCGGCCAGATGGCTGAACTGCTGGGTGTCGATTACGACGTGCTCGCTCTGGACATGACCGAATCCGAGAGTCGGCAGCGCGCCTTGGTCAGCGACCCGACGCCCCCCGCGACGACACCACCTGCATCGCCGGAGCCGGGGGCCATCTCGCGCTCACCTGCCAACACCACGCCGCCCACCGCAGGGCTTGCGCCGGCGCCACCGCCTGCAGGCAGACCAGCAACGCCCCCCTCGGCGAGCGAGAGCGACGCGGATGCCAGCCAGGCGGGTACGGCCAGCCTGGCAGCGGATGACGACCTGCTTCAGCAACACATCGTCTCGCCGGCACCGACGACCGAACGGCTCCAGTCCATCCAGCGCATGGTCGCCGATCAGTTGGGTGATGCCCTGCCGCCCGACTTCTCGGCGAATGTCTTGCAGTCCATCCCGGTGCAGGCCGGCGGGCTCTATCCAATCTCCGATGTCTGGTACATCGACCCGAGCCTGGACACGCCGGAGCGCTTGCGCATCCACATCGCGCAGTTCGCCCGGGAGATCGCGGGCGAGGCCGACCTGGACGAGTGCATCGATGACCGTCCAGGCGGCATCGGCTTCGCCTGCCGTGCCTGCACCCAGACCCCGGCGCCGCTGGGCCGTGCCGTCCTGGCGCTGCTGGCGTGTCTGGCCGGCCATCAACCCGTCGACGTCGGCCTGGACAGCGGGCAAGTCGTCACCGACCTGCCGGCGCTGCTGCACGGACAGGGCGACGCAACCCGGCGACTGAGCGACACCGCACTGGTCAAGCTGTTCCGGCTGCTGCGGCTGGCCCGGCGCCTGCTCGACCTGGAAGCCGGTGCTGCGGACGCTGGAACGTGAGGGAGGGAGGCCAGCATGTCCGCACCACACCCACTCAACCAGGCCGTCATCGCCCAGGCGCTCTATGACCTGCGCAACGGGCAACTGCGCCGCTGCAAGCTGATGGGGTTTGGCGAGGAAGAGCTGGACGCCCTCAAGCATCCCGCGCTGATCAGCGTGCTGGCCAACGCCAACGTCTCCTGGTGCTCGGTGACGGTCAACCGCGAAGTGCTCCGGCGGCTGCTCAGGCAGGCGCAGGACGTGGAGATGGAAATCGCCACGGTCGATCGCATGTTGCGCCTGGGGGCCAGCACCGAGATGGTCAGTCGGTTCTATGGCCTGACCCACCAGGAGGTGGCGCTTCGCCGCGAAATCCTCGGCCTGCCCAAACGCAAGGGCCGTCATCCTGTACTGGACGAGAAGCAAGACACGGAACTGTGGCGGCGGTGGAAGGCCGTAACCGGTAGCAGGAACGTCGACCTCGAAGACGAAACCTCCATCCTCGACGCTGCCATGGACCTGGCCGAAGGCATGTCGCTGCCTCTGTCGGTGATCTGGGCCTCGATCAAGAGCTGGGTCGATCAGGGATTGGGTTGAGCCATGGCCGTGGACGACACCGCACCACGTCGTGGCCCCATCGCTCTCGCAGACCTGTTCGACGCTGCGCTGAAAGACCTTGCGCCCAAGCGCAATGCCGACACGCCCCCGCCCACATCCACGCCTGTCCCGGTGCCCACGGCCCCGGCGTCTGGCGATGCTTTCCTGTTCAGCGGCAACCGGCACGAGACCGTGCCGCGGCGGCTGTTCCTCGACCGTCGCCTGACGCCGTTGGAGCGCAACGCCTGGCAAGTCTTCCGGCTGATGCTCAACGACGATGGCGTGACGGCCTTCCCGACGTATGAGCAGCTTCGGCCCTGGCTGGCCTCGATGCCCTGCGCCGGGCAGGCATCGCATGAAACCGTGGCCCGAGCACTGACGCTGTTGCGCCTCACCCGATGGTTGAGCTTGGTGCGGCGACGGCGCGACCCCAAGACCGGCCGCATCCTCGGCAACCTCTACGTTCTGCACGATGAACCCCTGACGCCCTTCGAGGCCATGCAGCTCGACGCCGACTACATGGCGCTGGTCAGCCAGTCCCTCGGCCATTCGGCCAAGGCTATCCAGATGGTGGGGCTGAACACTCTCCGGGAGATCGCGGAAGACCCGCTGTTGTCCGGCCGCACGCTGCCGTCGCGGCTGCAGGTCCTGGCCGAACGTCTCGCCAGCCAAGGCATCACGGCCATCGAAAGTTATCCACAGGAGGACGCGCCTCACGAATCCGAAGAAGGGGCATCGAGCCTTCTTCGGAATGCCGATGGCCCTTCTTCGGATTCCGAAGCAGGGTCGAAACCCGCGTCAGACGCCTCTCTTCGGAATCCGAAGCAGGCCCGTACAGTACGTAGTAGTCGTAATAATGAAGTACGTACTACCGCGCAGGCGCGCGCGCTGGGCGATCTGCAATGGCCCAAGCGCTTCGCGGAACTGAAGGCGGAACAACAGGCAGGCGCCAAGGTGGCATTGCAGCAGGTCGATGCTTCGCTGAGGCAGGCCGTGCTGGACGAATGGGCCACACGATGCAGCAGCCGTGGCATCCGCAATCCTGCGGGGTATCTGTTCGGCATCATCCAGCGGGCCATCCATGGCGAGTTCAACGCCTGGGCCAAGAAAGACGCGCCATCGGCACCCGTGGCGCCGAACGAGCGGCCACCACCCGCATCGCCACCTCAGCCGCAGGGCAAGTCGGTGCCGCCGGAAGTCGCTAGGCAGCACATCGAACGGCTGCGCAATCTGCTCGCCAGCAAGTGAGCGGGCCTGCAAGGTGGTGAAGTGGATGCCGGTGGCTTCCAGTAGAGCTATCCCCTGGGGATAGTTCCACTGACGGCTACGACGTCGAACCGCTGCACGCCAGGCCTCGATCATCTGCCGCGTGATTGGCCTTGTCCGCGCTGACCCAGGCGTGCAGCGTTCCTTGGCGCTCCATGGAGCTATCCCCAGGGGATAGCTCGCGCCGCATGCAACCGCCGCGCCCTGAACCGGGGACTGGCGGGTTTCGGTTTGTTGACTGACTGCCTTCCGCTGCATGCGGATGCTGGCCGCTCTTTTTCCAACAACGAGTGGACACCATGGCGACCAACGAACCTCTGCAACTGAATCTCGGCTCCCTGCGCAGCGCGATGTCTCTGACGCTGCACACCCACCACGCTTCCCGCATCTGGCACGGCCGCGCCGCCGCCGAGGGGCGACCGGGCATCGTCGGCCTGAATGGCTACATCGCCCAGATGAACAAGATGCGGCGCGGCTCGGAACAGGACGACCCGTACAGCGACTTCTGGATGCTGCGCATCGAGGACAAGCTCGACCAGACGAAGGCCACGCTGCAATCGCTGCGCGAGCAGGTGGACCAGGCGCTGGCGAGCGTGCCGCCGGCACTCACCCTGGGCGAGAACCTCAACGTGCAGCCCGTCAAACTGCCGCTGTTCGTCAATGCGCAGCTCGGCTTTGCCGCCGTATATCTGCTCGCCGACTACGACGACATCGCCCGCAAGTTGATCCTCGCGCACCACACCGCGCTCATCGACCGCAGCACCTTGGAGCGCTGGCTTAACGAAGGCGCACATGCACTGCGCAGCTTGTTCTCGCTGGCACAGCAATACCGCTACTCGGGCTGCACCCGCGACGACTTCGCCGCGAAGAATGCCGCAGCACGGGCAGCGCTGGAGAAGTTCGGCGAGCTGCCGCAGGACGTGCTGGAAGGCACGCGCCGCTCGAAGTTCGCGCCGCCCATCGTGCGCCGTGGCCTGCAGCAGCGCGGTGACGGTCCTGCGGCAGCCGCATCGCCCAGCGATGAGGCCGCCACCACCGAGGCACGCGAAGCGACATCCGGCGAGGACGAGCAGGCATGAGCGACCCGAACCGCGACACCCGCTACTTCCGCCCCCTGCAACAGACCGCCTTCATGCGGCTGGAACACGCAGGCTCTCAAAAAGGCCTTTTGAAGCCCTTTAAGGGTAAAGGGGACTTGGAGGCCTGGGCCAGCCAGTGCTTCGCCACGCGCGACGAGTTGATTGGCTTGGCGCAGCGACAGGTGCTGCCACAGGCCGTCGGGCATCCCTTCCACCTGCTCCCCATCGAGCTGGCTCAGCAGACCACTGGCGCAGGCACGGCGTTTCTTCGCTGGCGCAAGCACGACAGGTCGGCCATGGGCGTGGCCTTGTGGCAGGAGCTGATGGCGAGCACCAGCACGCCCGTCAACCTGCTCGCCGATCTGCACGCCATCGAGCTTCAGCGCATCACGCTGAACATGCAGATCAGCCTGTTGCACACCTTGGGCAGGCAGGCCCAGGAGTGCGCCAGCAAGGCCGCCGAGGCGGAAGACGCCTACCTGCGCCGGCTCAAGTCCAACCCTCCTGTAATGCGCGATCGGTGATCGCGTCGGGCACCCCAGCACGCGCCCGACGCCGGTGAGGCTCGGGTATTTCAACCACCACGGAGATTGCAACATGAGCACGCATTTTTCTGGCGAGGGCAACATCGGTTCGCCTCCCGAGTACCGGGAGTTCCCCAACGGCAACGACGAGCCGCGGCGGTTGCTGCGGCTGAACGTGTATTTCGACAACCCCGTCCCCACCAAGGGGGGCGACTTCGAGGATCGCGGCGGCTTCTGGGCGCCGGTGGAAATCTGGCACCGCGACGCCGCGCACTGGAAGGACCTGTACCAGAAAGGCATGCGCGTGCTGGTCGTCGGCCGCATGGAGCGCGAACCCTGGACGGACAACGAGGATCAGCCGCGCGAGACCTGGCAGATCAACGCGCGCAGCGTCGGCATCCTGCCGTTCCGCATCGAGTCCGTGACCCTCAGCCCCAGGCAGCAGGAGACCGCGCAGGACGCGCAGCCGAAACCTCCTGCCGCCCAGGAACCGACCGCGCCGAAGGAGCCGAAGCGCAGGAAGTGACCCGGCATGGGGCGGCGGCAGTTGTCCGTCGCCCCATGCCTTCGCGAGCTATCCCCAGGGGATAGCTCCATCAACGTCCACCGGCTTCCACGCGCTCCCGAAAATCGCGGCTCCCGGCCCGCACACCCCCGGCCGCACGCCACTCCCGTCCCCGCCATTCCATCCCGTGAAAGTGGTCGCCACCGCATGCGGCTTGTTTGCTGCTGCCCCTGGTGGTGCTCGGCATCCTCGATTCCAGCAACTCAATGAGCCACGGAATTCGGATGGACGGACATGCGGCTGTTCTTGTGCGAGAAGCCCTCCCAGGGCAAAGACATTGGCCGGATTCTCGGCGCGACGCAGCGCGGTGAAGGCTGTCTCAGCGGCTCCGGCGTCACCGTCACCTGGTGCATCGGCCATCTCGTAGAAGCAGCAGCTCCCGAGGTCTATGACGCGGCGCTCAAGCGCTGGTCGCTGGAGCAGTTGCCCATCATTCCCCAGCAGTGGCGGGTCGAGGTCAAACCGAAGACCGCCACGCAATTCAAGGTCGTCAAAGCGCTTCTGGCGAAGGCGACCCATCTGGTCATCGCCACCGATGCCGACCGCGAGGGCGAGCTGATCGCCCGCGAGATCATCGACCTGTGCGGCTACCGCGGCCCCATCGAGCGGCTATGGCTGTCGGCGCTCAATGATGCGTCGATCCGCACCGCGCTCGGCAAGCTGCGGCCCTCATCCGACACGCTGCCGATGTACTACTCGGCGCTTGCGCGCTCACGCGCCGACTGGCTCGTGGGCATGAACCTCAGCCGGTTGTTCACGGTGCTCGGGCGGCAGGCCGGCTACGACGGCGTGCTGTCCGTCGGTCGCGTCCAGACGCCGACCTTGAAGCTCGTCGTGGACCGCGACCGCGAGATCGCAGCCTTCAAGTCGGTGCCGTTCTGGGCCATCGACGTGTCCCTGTCCGCGGCCGGACAGGCTTTCAGCGCGCAGTGGATTCCGCCCGATGGCTGCACCGACGGCGCCGGCCGCTGCCTGCAGCAGCCCATCGCCCAGCAGGCCGCGCAGCAGATCCGCGCTGCGGGCAGTGCTCAGGTGGTATCGGTCGCGACAGAGCGCGTGCGCGAAGGCCCGCCGCTGCTGTTCGACTTGGGCACGCTTCAGGAAGTCTGTTCCAAGCAGCTTGGGCTGGACGTGCAAGAAACCCTGGACATCGCCCAGGCCCTGTACGAGACCCACAAGGCCACGACGTACCCGCGTTCCGATTCGGGCCACCTGCCCGAAAGCATGTTCGTCGAGGTGCCCACGGTCCTGGACAGCCTGCTAAAGACCGATCCCTCGCTGCGCCCAATCATGGATCAGCTCGACCGCTCGCAGCGCTCGCGCGCCTGGAACGACGGCAATGTCACGGCACACCACGGCATCATCCCAACGCTCGAACCCGCGAACCTTTCGGCCATGAGCGATAAAGAACTGGCGGTGTACCGGCTGATCCGCGCGCACTACCTGGCGCAGTTCCTCCCTCACCACGAGTTCGATCGCACCGTAGCGGGGCTTTCCTGCGGCCAGCAGAAGCTGGCGGCCACCGGAAAGCAGGTGGTCGTCAAGGGCTGGCGGCTGGTGCTGGCCGAGCCGCAAGCGGACGAGGACGGCGACGCCGCCGCGCGCAGCCAGGTGCTGCCCGCGCTGCGCGAGGGTCTGGCATGCCAAGTGGCCGAGGTCGAGATCAAGGCGCTAAAGACGATGCCGCCCAAGCCCTACACGCAGGGCGAGCTGGTCAAGTCGATGAAAGGCGTGGCGCGCTTCGTGACCGACCCTCGCCTGAAACAGAAGTTGAAGGACACGACGGGCATCGGCACCGAAGCCACGCGCGCCAACATCATCACCGGCCTGCTGACGCGGGGTTATCTCGTGAAGAAAGGACGCTCCATTCGCGCATCGGATGCAGCATTCACGTTGATCGACGCCGTGCCCGCAGCGATTGCCGACCCCGGAACCACCGCCGTGTGGGAGCAGGCGCTCGACATGATCGAGGCCGGACAGCTCACCCTGGACGTGTTCATCGGCAAACAGGCCACATGGATTTCGCAACTGATCGCGCAGTACGGCAGCACCTCGCTGTCCATCAAGGTTCCCCAGGGTCCCGCTTGTCCGCAATGCGGCGCACCGACGCGCCAACGCACCGGCAAGACCGGCCCCTTCTGGTCATGCAGTCGCTACCCCGACTGCAAAGGCACGCTGCCGGTCGAATCCGGCACGTCCAAGCGCGGTGCCTCGCGCCCGCGCAGCAGCGGCCGCAAGGGCTCCTGACCAACCCCGTTCCCCGAGAGCCGTGCCCGCCATCGGCGGCGTGGCCCGTGTCCCGCACGCCCTGCGGGACGCCCAGCGCGCAACGCCTTCTCTTGTCCGTGTGCGCGTCCCGCCCAGCCGTCCCCGGCTGCGGGGCCTGAAGGTAGCTTCTCCGCGAACCGCCACCCGCGCGTTCTGCTGATCTGCATTTTTCCGCCTCTGCGAAGGGTCCCCCGATGGCTTGCCAGTCTGCGAGTCACCCGGAGACCCTTCGTGGTCCGCGGTATTCGATGCCGTGCCCAACGGCGAAAAACTGGGCTCCTTTTGTGCGCGGATGTGCGCCAGAAGATACCGGCGCCAACCACGACATGCGCCGGGTGTGATTGCTGACAGCAGACGGTTCTAGCGACGACCGGGCCTGCCAATCAGCCCACGGGTGGTTCTGTCCTCCCGAGCCGAAGGCCGCAGGGCCTTCGGCGCCTTTCTCCTGCCCATCAACGTCCCGGCCCGGCCAACGGTCCAGGGCCACACGAACAGGAGACCCGCCATGAACCCGCAACCTCGCACCCCACGCGGTGCGCCCCAGGCCGCGCCACTGCTGTACGGCAGCGTGTGCAGCGGCATCGAGGCCGTGAGCCTCGCCTGGCAACCCCTCGGCCTCGAAGCCGCGTGGTTCGCCGAGATCGAGCCGTTCCCGAGCGCCGTGCTCGCCCACCGTTACCCCCGCGTGCCCAACCTGGGCGACATGACCGTGATCGCCCGCCAGGTGCGCGCCGGCACCGTGCCGGCGCCTGACATCCTGGTCGGCGGCACGCCGTGCCAGCCGTTCAGCGTTGCCGGCGCGCGGCGCGGGTTGGATGACCCGCGCGGTGCCTTGACCCTTGCCTATGTGGAGCTTGCAAATGCCATCGACCAAATCCGCCGCCAAGACCGCCGCCCGGCGGCAACGCTCGTCTGGGAAAACGTCCCCGGCGTCCTCAACGACCGCAGCAATGCCTTTGGGCATTTCCTGGGCGCACTGGCCGGAGAAAGCCGTGCGCTCCAGCCGCCAGGGGAAAAATGGGCGCACGCGGGTTGTGTGTCTGGACCCCGCCGCCGCATCGCCTGGCGCGTGCTCGACGCTCAATATTTCGGTGTCGCCCAACGCCGCAAGCGCGTGTTTCTTGTGGCAAGTGGTGGAGATGACCTCGATCCCGCAGAAGTACTTTTTGAGCGCGCAGGCCTGCTCGGGGATTCTTCTGCGGGCCGCGCGCCGTGGCAAGAAGCTGCCCGTGCTACTGGATCGGGTGCTCAAGCAGCAGGCGGATACGCAGGATTCGCTGGACTGAAGCAGCCCTACGGCAAGGTCACGACGACGTTCGGATTCAGCGGCGGCATTGGCCCCGTCGATGTGGCGGCATGCCTGATGGCCGCTGGCCCCAAGCACGACATCCGCACCGAGACGTTCATGGTGCAGTCGGTCGCCGGCAGCATCGCCCATACCCTCGACACCGCCAACAATGGCAAGGGCAGCAGCGAGGACGGCACCGGCAAGGGCGTTCCGATCATCGCCTTCACCGCCCAGGGCAGCGGCGCGGATGCCACGCTCGACCTGACGCCGACGTTGCGTGCTGGCGGCCATCGCAACAGCCATGCGAACGTCGGCGTCGTGCCCGCCATCGCTTTCGCGCAGAACAACCGCGGTGAGGTGCGCTTCGAGTCTGGCCACGGGCAGGTGGCTTGCACCGTCCTGTCCAACGGCAAGCCGGGCTACGGGGTGCCGATGGTGGCCTGCGTGTCCCTGCGTGGCCGCGAGCAGGGTCTTGCCGCCGAACTGGGCGGCAGCGTAGCGGCTGCATTGCGCACCAGCGGCGGCGGCGCGGACAAGCCCCATGTGCTGGCCCCCGACTTCGAGGCGCATTTCCGCTACGACTGGAACGACCCAGGCCCCGGCGACTGGTCGCACTGGCGGGTGCGACGGCTGATGCCCTTGGAGTGCGAGCGGCTGCAAGGCATGCCCGACGACTACACGTTGATCCCGTACCGCGGCAAGCCCGCCGCGGACGCTCCGCGCTACAAGGCGATCGGCAACTCCATGGCCGTCCCGTGCATGGCGTGGCTGGGCCAGCGCCTGGTGCAGTGCCTGCACAAGACGGGCTCGACTGCTTCGGATTGATCGGCGACGCGGCCCGCGGGCCGCGCCATTCTCCCTCCTGCATTGCCGATGTGTCGGCAGCAGCCCGCAGCCAGGGTGTCAAGGCTGCCGTGGGTTCCCCCCGCGCCACCCGCCAGTTCGCCTCGGCATCTCACCGGCGAACGCTGCCCACCGGGCATCGATGCCTCCTTTCTCCGACCCACGGGATGGCCGCCACGTCCCGTCGGGGGCATGTCGCCACCCGGTCGATTTCAGGACTTCCCATGGACAACATCACCAAGCAAGACCGCATCACGCTGAAGAACCTCAAGGTGGCGGATTTCGCCAGCGAGGAAACGATGTGCTTCAGCGCCACCGTCGTGTTCGACGGCACTCCCATCGCCGAGGCCCGCAACGACGGCCACGGCGGCTCGACGTTCCTCCACGCGCTCAACGGCAAGGCGGCGCTGCTGGCTCAAGCCGAAGCCTTCGCCAAGGGCCTGCCGCCTGCGCCGCTCGACCTCGGCCAGGAGGGTGAAGACCCTCACTACATCGACATGACGCTCGACTTCCTGGTCGATGAACTGGCCGATGCCATGCACGCCGAACGCAAGGTAAGAGCCGCGTTCACACGCGACATCGGCAACAAGGTGCTGTTCATCAAGGGCGGCAAACTGCTGTTCATCAAGGGCATCAAGCTCAAGGCCATCGCCGACCGCAAAGCGTACTTCGCTTCGCTGCGCGCCAGGCAGGCCCAGCCCATCGTCATCCTCGCTGAGCTTGCGCCCGAGCAGGCATTCGACCTGTGGAAGCAGCATGTGCTGGGCGACAAGGCCGACTGACCCGGCACCATCGCACCCTCCTGACAGCCCTGCACTCGTGCGGGGCTTTTTCTTTTCCCCGTGCCCATCAATCGGGGCTGGGCCGGATGCCATTTTCCAACTGACGCGGCGCGGCCCGCGCACGAAGCTGCCCGCATGTTCGCTGATTCGTCAGCACATGCCAGCAGCCAGGGTTCCAGGCTGCCACGGGTCTCTCCCGTGTTGCCCGCCAGTCCGCATCGCATCAGGTCTGCGGACGCGCGTCCTCGTGACGCTGATGCTTTTTATCAACCGCGTGCGGGAGCTGCCATCCCGTGAGGGACGAGGCCCCGCTTTTCCAAGGAGCCCGTCCATGTCCCAGCAAGCCTCTTTCGGCCAAACCTTCGGGCAATTGGCCTCGACCTACTGCGGCAAGTTCCTGCCGCTCGAAGTCCTGCAAAGCGCCGCCGGTCACTACATCGGCACGCGCGATACCGAAGGCCCCGTTTCGCGGGAATCCCGCGAGTACTTCCGCAGCTATGCCGCGGCTCAACGTGCCCTCGAAAGAGGCGGCTGGTCCCAGCTCGCCATTCCCTGATCCAACTGGAGGAATCACGTCATGAACCAGCTACTGCCACAGGAAGTCGTCGATCAGATCATGCGGGAAGAGCAGCATTTCGCTGCCGCGCCCCAAGCATTTTTCGAGGCATGGAAGCGCGGCGTCGAGATCGCTGGCCCCGAGTGGTTCGGCGACGGCACCCGTGAAGGTCTGAACCAGGCCAAGAGCAAGTGGGATCTGCGTCCCGACATGCTGCGGCTCAACGACGCCCTCGGCGTCCTGAGCAGCGGCGAACGCATGTTCCTGTCCGCCATGGTCAGCTTCTACAACGCGCGTGAGGGCGGTGCCATGCTCAAGCGCTGCCACTTCCACGGGCTGTCGGACTTCGACGGTCTCGACCTGCAACGCCGCAAGGTCATCGCCGACCTGCTCGTGAACTACAACGGTTGGTGAGCCGGTCTCCGGCACACCACCACGTTTTCGTTCACTCCCCAAGAGGGACATGCACCCACGAGGCCATGTCCCTCAATTTGTTTCCCGACGTCCAGCGCAATGCTGACAGCGCCAAGGTCAGCGTTGCCTGACGCATTTTTCATTCTCAACCCACCGGGTCCAATTCCCGGTGGGGGGAATTGGCTCCATTATTCAATCTGGAGAGTTCCCATGTCCCAGAAACCTAATCCCTTTCTTCGCGGCTACTGGAATCTGAAAATCGTCCGCACGCTGTCCATCAGCTACGAGGACGGAAGCCCGCATGTCTGGCGAAGCATCCACGCGAGCCAGCAGCACTTCTCCGACGAGGAACTGGTTTCATCCTCCTGCATCGTCACCAACGATTTCGCCGTGGTCAACAATGGCCCCGAACCCGTGAGCACCGAGGTACTGGCCGAATGCGATGCCGGCGAAGGCGTCAGCGGCGAAGGCGTGCTCGGCGCCGTGGTCTATGCCATCCGTGGGGACGACTTCGACGGCCGCCCGGTCCACGTCGGTGACACCTATTCGGCCGAGGCCGCCCAGGAAGTCGTGCAGCGGCTGAGCTTCGAGACCGGCTACTACAGCCGGTGCTGGGAAATCAGTCGTGAGCACATCACCGTCGATACCTGGCACTACCTCGCCAACCTGGCAGACCTTGCCACGCCGGAGGCCTTCCTGTTCATCGCGTTCCGGGTTCCATATAGCCCGGCGATCGGCATCAAGCTGATCTCCACCCCCTGGACGGACGAGAACCTGGAACATGCCGAAGGCATCAGCGCGGACCAGCTCCGGCAGGAGCACCGGGGAAAGGGTATGCCGGAGGACCTGGCGAACATCCTTGAACTGGCTGACCAGGCCGATGTGCGCATCCTGATCCTCGATGCCGACGCACCCGCGCTGCTGGGCCTGCCGCTGGCCGAGTCCTAGCAGCCGCGCTACGCGCCGTCTTTCCTCTTCGTTCTCCCCATGCCCGCCCGTCTCTTGCCCGGAGCCGGGCCGGTCCAATTTCATAGGAGCACCCTCATGTTCCCCGACCTCATCTCGCCCGTAAGCGACTTCGAGCATCAGCTCGGGGCCTGCGTCAACGCTATGGGCCAGGACGACGCCATCGGCCAGATCCTGGTATTCGAGCGCATGCGCGGCACGCTGCACATGCGCCATATCGCCAGCGCCGACCTGGCGGACACCGATATCGACGACTACGAAATGGTCGTCTTCGACGGTGGCAACACCAGCGGCGACACATGGAAGCATGTCTTCTTCCCGCGTCAGCGCGAGCACTACTTCGTGTACGAAGCCTGACCCAACCAGCCCCTTTCGAGGGGCTTTTTCTTGCCCACGGATTAGGAAAGTGGGTACGGCGCAGTGCGGTTTCCTGCGAGCAGTCCGCCCATTCCGGGGCCATCTTTGCCTCATGTTCGTCGGCGTCGCCGACACATGCCCAGGCAGCCAAGACCTTCGAGGTTGCAAGTACGGGAGACCGTGCTGGTCGTTTCTTCCTACGGACGCTCCGCGTCCATCCACCCACAAGGGACCTCTCCCTTGCGGGCGGGGAATCCCTTGTTTCTTCCTCAAGGAGATTCCCATGGACCGTTCCCTCATCAAGACCCTGATGCCTTCGCTCGTCGCAGGCCATGTGCCCCGCAACGTGCGGTCGTTCAAGTACCGCGTGTTCGATGACCAGCCGCAGTCCTCGTCGCTGGGCTTCGCCATAGACCCCCAGCCCTTCGACGGCAAGGTGGTCGCGGCCAACGACGACGCCATCGTCGTCAAGCTCAAGCCCAGCGAGTTCGCGGTGCTCGATCCCAACCTGGTCACCACCGTTCCCAGCGAGGGCGCCAAGGTGCATGTCCAGCCCTACGCACGGCGCCGTTTCGACGGCCTGCGCGCGGACACGCCGGAAGAGCGCACCGAGTACACGTCGGATGGCAGGCCCTACATCATCAAGACGCACATCCTCGGCTCCGCACCGGCGAAGCTGCCCATCCCCGTGCCGCAGTGCATGGAACTGGGCCAGCTCATCCAGCAGTTGGAGGAAATGCCGGCGCCCGACGGGTTCCGGCGCATCACCCACATGCTGGTCGATGCGAGCGCCCGCGACTTCACCTGGGTCGACCCCAAGCCGTCCAAGATCATCGAGACGCCTCCGGCGATCAGCTTCACGGTCTCGACCGCGAAGTTCGAGGGCCAAGTGACGATCCTCTACGACCGCGGCGGCGATACCTACGTGGTGGAGTTGCAGCGGGATGGCGAACTGGTCGATCGGCATGACGAGGTGTATTTCGACATGCTCGGCGAAGTGCTGGAGAGACTCATCGACGACGGGAACTGGCGCCGGATCGACGTGAGCGTGATCGACGCCAAGGCTTCCCGGCGACGCCAGGCGCTGCCGGCGTGATGTCTCAGGCGAAGTTCGCAGCCTGACGGCAGCTTGCCCCACAGGCCTTCCACCCGTTCGGGTGGAGGGCCTTTTCTTCTTCATCCCCACAGGAGATTTCAACCATGTCACTGCGATTCAGAGGCACCGATCTGCGACCCGTGCTGGCCGAGGCCGTCGCCAACCAATGCCGTGTCGTCCTCGCCAAGGACCAGGGCGTGTACTTCCTCGCCGAGCACGCCGAGCGCCGCCCGGACGGCCGCGTAAAGCTGCTGGCGTATGCCGTCGGCTGCAACCCCGATACCGACCCGTTCGATAACTGGTGGGACCTGGCGCGCATCGAGCTGGGCGGCGACGACTTCGGCGAGTTCTTCGACCCGAAGGAAGGCGTCTTCGCACGCATCCTGCACGGCACGGACGACCTGATGCTGTCCGCCACCGCCACGCACCTGTCGCTGGAGGAGGTCCCATCAGCTTAGCGCGGCAACCGCCGCACGGCCCTCGTAGCCCCCGCATCGGGGGCTTCTTTTTTCGCACCGCGGCCATCGCCGCGGGCGCGTTCGTCTCCGGCCGCATGGCCCGCCTCGTCGGCCAGCCCGCCGACATACCCACGGAGACGACCGCATGCACGACTCACCATGTCTGCAACTGCTGCCCGTATCGCTGCGCGCGGCCAATGCCTTCGTGCAGGAGCATCACCGGCACCACCGCCCGGTCCAGGGAGCGAAGTTCGCTCTGGCGGTCACGCTGTCCGGCAGCGACCGCATTTGCGGCGTGGTCATCGTCGGCAGGCCGGTTGCCCGCCACCTGGACGACGGGTGGACCCTCGAAGTCACCAGGCTCTGCACCAACGGCGCACCGAACGCCTGCAGCAAGCTCTACGGCGCGGCCTGGAAGGCGGCCAGGGCCTTGGGCTACACGCGGCTGGTCACCTACACCTTGCCCGCCGAAGGCGGCACCAGCCTGCGCGCCGCCGGCTGGCGACTGGTCGGCACGCGCGGCGGCGGCGTCTGGGGCCGCCCAAGCCGTCCTCGCGCCGACACGCCCCAGCACCTGCGCGGACCCAAGTACCTGTGGGAAGCGCCGGGCGGCGCGCACAAAGGGAATCGCCCCGGTGCCGATTGATTGCTGCCCCGCGCACGAGGCGCGGACATGCTGGCCCCATGCCTGCTGACGTTGTCAGCGACATGCCAGGCAACCATCGGTCTTCGAGGTTGCGGCGCAGTTCCCACTGCGTGACCGAGCCAGCTCGCACCGCATCCATCTGCGAGCGGCCACCAGTGATGGTGGCGGATGCTTTCGCCTTATCAACCCACCGCGGGGTTACGCACCTTTCCCCGCATGCGTGGGTCGGTGTGTCTCCGCTTCTTCCCTATGGAGATTCACCATGAACACCACGTCCAACGAGAAATCGTATTTCGACCTCCACACCTCGGGCATCGGCTACATCCAGCGTGCCCGCGAGGTTCCTGTCCGAGGCGGCCGCCGTGCGCAGCCGTTCCTGGCATGCACCATCGCCGCGCTGGTCGGTCCCGCCAAGGACCCCAGCTACCGCTACTTCGACGTCAAGGTCTCGGGTGCCGAGGCCAAGAAGCTCGTCCAGCGCTACATCGGCGTTGACGATCCCAAGCAGCGCCCGCTGGTGCGTTTCCGCCTCGGCGATCTGTGGGGCGATGCGTACATCCGCGACAGGGGTGAGCAGAAAGGCCAGGCCGCCGCGTCCCTCAAGGCGCGACTGCTCAAGGCCGAGCTGATCGACCGGGCCGAACTGGCCTCGATCGAAAAGCACGAACTGGTCACCCGCGGCATCGGCTACCTCAACCGTCCGAAGGACGTCACCCCGAAGGATGGCGACCCCTTCCTGTCGTGCTCGATCGCCGCACTGGCCGGCCCCGTCAATGAACCGGACTATCGGTACATCGACACCATCGTCGTCACCCCTGAAGCCGAGCACCTGGTTCGCCGGTGCGTGCAGGCCATCGAAGGGGACCGCAAGGTGCTGATCGCCTTCCGTCTGAACGACATGAAGATCGATTCGTACATCCGCAAGGGTGAGCGCGCCGGGGAGCCGGGAGCAAGCCTGGATTCGACGCTGGTCAGCATCGGTCTCATCAAGATCGACGGCACCCAGGTCTATCCCACGAGCCAGGCGGAAGCCGAGGCGCCCCAGGACCAGGACGCATCCGCGTCCGAAGCCGAGGACGCCGCCATCCCCGCTATCGAACCGCCTGCCGAGCCCGCCGAGCGCGAGCCGGAAGGTGAAGTCGAGGAGCAGGAGCCGGCACTGGCTGCTTCGTTCTGATCTGGCACGGCCCCTCACGGGGCCCTGCCTTTTTCCTATTCTTCAAGGAGAACCATCATGGCAGTCACATCGGCGCCCGAGAGATCGGCCACGCCCATCATCGTTCCCGGCCAGCTCGTGCTGCGCACCATTCACGGCCGCAACGGCAAGTTCAACGTCGGCAAGCTCGAATGCCAACTCGGCAAGTTCGCGATCAAAGACGCCGAGTTGGAGCAATACCCCGAGGGCAAATACCAAGGGGAATTCGTCCTCCGCTACGTCTTCCTCAAAGGCTACCCGATCAGCGACGGCAGCATGCGTTTCGAGATGCGCGCCAACCTGGACGGCATGACGCTTTTCGGCATCGACAAACTGAGCAGGGCCGACGCACACAGCTTCGCTCCGCAGGAAATCGATCCGCTGGATGAAGAGGTAGGGACGCAGCCTGCGGCAACGCCGACCAAGCCCGCCAAAGCGTCCAAGCCCGCCAAGCCCGCACCCGTACAGGCATCCGCGGACCCGCTGGTCGATACCACACCCTTCGGTGTGGATGCGCCGCCGCCCGCTACGGCCACTGCCTCCGGCAGTACCGAAGATGGTGACGCCGCGTTGTTCGGCACGCTTTGGCCGCTGGGCGAATCGGTGAAGCTGGATTCGACCATCGACCGCCGCGCCCTGCGCGCACAGATCGCCCGCCTGGGCGAACTGGGTTTCGCTTTGGACTTCAAGACGCAGGAGTGGAGCCGTCAGGCCGAACTGCAACCTGCGTGATCGCAGACACCGCATCCGCGGTGATCTTCACACCCGCCGGGGTTCCTTCCCCATGCGGGGGAAGCCCCGGCTCATCTTCTGGAGGTTTCCATCATGTCCACCATCGCTTGCGATACCCCTCGCTCCGCCCTGGATGAATCCGCTTGGCGGGCTCTCTGCAAGGCAGCAGCCGAACGCGCCCAGCGCGGTTGCGGCCTGGCCTACGAGCACTACGTGACGCTCTTCAGTTCGGAGATCGACACGCAAGCCAGTCGATTTCCGGAAGACCAGCGCGCACAGGCGCTGGAAATCGCGACCCGGGAATGGGACTACGCAACACCTGCCGAGCGGCAGGAAACCCAGGACTGGCTCGCCGACAACGACTGCTGCTCGCACGGAATCACGCTGGGCTACTGCCCGGCTGGTTGCGGTTCGTACTGATCCTTCCACCCGCCAGGGCAGCACTTGCCCATGCGGGCGGTGCTGCCCTGCTCATCCAAGGACACCACCATGAGCCAGCACTACTTCGAGACCCATCACAAGGGATTTCCCATCACCGTCATGCTCGGCTGGGATCGGCCGCTGCGCTATTTCTTCATGACGATCCGCAAGCCTGCCGAGTTGATCGACAGCGCCATGCAAGTCGAGGACGAGGATTTCCTGTACAGCAATCTGCACGAGGAAGATCCGTTCGGCCACGGCCTGGACTACTACCGTGCAGTCCTGGGCCATTTCCGCATCGACGTGCCCGACAGCATGTTCACCGAAGTCCAGAAGGACTATGCGGGGAATGTCGGCAATCGCGTCGTCAAGCATGAGGCCAATGGTTGGTTCGCCGAACCGGGAGCCTGACGTCACCCGCGGCGGAGCCGGGGCAGTCGCCCCGAGCACTGTGCTTTTCATCCCTAACGGGGCATTCACTGCCCCTGCGGGCGGTGCGCCCCTCACATCGAGGAAACCACCATGCCTGCCATTTCATCCGACCAGCCCCTGTACCGCATTGACGAATGCAGCGACCTCATGGCCGATGCCTGCGTCTGCGGCGACCAAGGCGACCTGATCTTTCTCTCGGTCTGGGCGCGCGACACCGCCATCCAGCAGTTCATCGGGCGGCTCACCCTGGGCCGTAACGAGGACGGCCTGGATCAGTTCCACGTCGTCACCGACCAAGGCGGTTCGCTGCCTGTGTTCGTCGGCTCGGTCGAGCGCCTTGAAAAACGCCTGCCCCGCAGTTATCGCCGCACGCTGTTCGGCTCGATGGTCAATCTCTGGCTGTTCGACCGGCGCTGCATCCGGCCCGACAAGAGTTCGGCCAGCGCCTTGGCGCTGCTGCCGCGCTCCGCGGCCGATCCCACGTCACGCCTGTGGCACCTGGTCAAGGACACGTGCCCGCTGCCGCTACTGGACCACTGGCAATCGCCAGTCCTGGCGATGCTGCGTGAGCGCGAAATGCTGTGCTCCCTGCGCATGGCCCTCGGGCCGCTGCAAGGGTTCCGGCTCGCCATCGACGTGCCCGCGCTCACCAACGCGCTGGGCGACCTTATCCGCCAGGGCGTGCTCACCGCCTATCCCTATCCGGCCAAGATTTGGACGCCGGAAGTGGTAGCGGCTTGACCCCACCGCGGAAGCACGCCTTGGCGTGCTTCCGTCCTTCATCCCCGCCAGACAGGAGACTTCCCATGGCACTCATGTTCCCCAGGCTCGCTCGGAATTTCGCCAAGAACGGGTACTACCCGACCGACGAAGCCACCCTCGAAAGAACCCTCAGCGCGCTCGCGCCCAGCGATGGGCCAATGTGCATTCTTGATCCCTGCGCAGGCGAAGGCGTTGCCATCGCCGAGGCCGCCCATGCCCTCGGGCCTGAGCGGGCCAGCGCCTATGCCGTCGAGTTCGACCAGGAGCGGGCCAACCATGCCCGATTGCTGGTCGATCACTGCATCCACGGTGACCTGATGGACACCATGATCTCGCGGCAGGCCTTCGGCCTCCTGTGGCTCAACCCGCCTTATGGTGATCTCGCAAAGGATGCCAACGGCAACCTGGGCTACGAATGTTGAATCACAACCAAAACTGAGCCAGTTTCGGAGCTTTACACGTTGAAATTTGAGCCACCCCACAAGCTACCCTGCTTATTTTTTGTGCAGGGTGGCAGGAGTGATCAACGTGAGTACATTGAGC
>JACCDU010331869.1_pt1 | contig 22232 bp, 33 predicted proteins | sample 7446081 | NCBI WGS metagenome assembly JACCDU01 (sample SAMN15323447, study PRJNA562643) | freshwater metagenome | isolation source: river surface water | place: USA:Blue River Watershed | collected 2017-08-17
CATTTGCATAATGTGTATGTAGTTCTTTTGCTGAAATCAAACGTGAAGTTAGTGCAGCATGTCTAGCAACACCATCCTGTGCCAACATATGATCAATTGTCGATCTTTTGGTTGCTGGATTTCTCGCGATAGTAACGCATAAATCGCTGTAATGTCCTCGATCTACTTGCTTTCTGGGAGCCTTGGCGAGTTTATCTAGATGTTCTGGGTTTCTTGAATTGTATGCCATTGATTGCGGGATATCAGTTAAGATTCTGGCAGCATGTTCGTCTGAGAACATGTGAGACTTAGGCAAATACCCTAGATCGGCATTTGACAACTTCCCTATTTTGTAATCATCGATTTTCTTATGAATATATTCTGATGATCCATACATATCCATGAAGTCCCGTCTTCGATCAATCATTGGGCATCCTTAAGCATCTTTTCCGTTTTTGTTGCTTGGTTTCTGACCATAGTGTGTCCCGACTTCTTGGCTACTTCAACATCTTCAGGGGTGACTGCTTTGATGTTCTTCAGTGCATGTTCGTGTACGACTGATCCATACCCATGCGAGTCTACGCTTTTCTTTGCGGCATCAAGAACTTTTCTAGCTGCGTGAGCATTGTTTATTACTGCCTTCATTGCTTCGTATGAATCTTCACCCAACATATGTTCAGATACTCTATCCGAGTGATGCCATGGAGCAAATCGAATTGCTTTAATTCCGTCTTTGGCCGAATCGAATAAATGGTCGATGTGTCTTCCGTTTATGAGTCCCTTCTTATCGGCAACATGGATAAATTCATCCCCACTAAGGCGATTTTGTATGTCGGGAATTGAATCTATTGCTCTATCAACGTGTTGTTGAGTTAGATGCGGTGAATTTGCTATTGCTGTCCAATCATTCAGACGCATAACACCAGTTGTCCGATACCGTTCTATGTTACTATCCAGAATTGAATCTAGATTCCAATGTTCACCATGCTTACCATACTTCATCAAAAATCTTGTTTTATCGCTACTCATTCACCAAATCTCTTTTTTAACTGATTTCTAGCAACTTCACCACCAGCAGTGAATTCATGTCTATTGATAATTCTGTGCAGATGCTCCTTTGTTGAGTTTGGATTGAAAGCAACCGCTACTGCAACATACGGGTCGGGGTGATGTGAGAATTCGTCTAACACATGAACCGGCATCTTCGGGTTCTCTAACGCTGCTCTACCTGCCTGTTCATTGGACTCATTTGAAATACCTTCCTTGGCAATCTGTTCAAGATGTTCTGGCTTAGTATCTGGTCTATGTGCAATGCTTAGTAGTTGTTCGGTATATCGATCATCATTGACCATCGCATGAATGACATGTTGTGGTGTTTCTGGATGCTGGGACATAACCTCACGAACATTATAATTCTGTCTGGCTTTGGGGTGAGTTGTCAGAGTCTCAAATACCTCTGGTTTCAGGTTTTTCTTGGTACCAACAATTCTTGCAACATGCCGCATCAGATATGAATCTGTTTCCGGGTGGTTTAGAATCAAATTGACATGAGAATGCAAGTCTTCATCTGCACCCCACTTGAGTAAGAATTTTAGTTGTTCTTGTTTCATTTAGTCAGTTCCCATGACTTCATCTTGTCGCCAGTGATTTCATGTTCTGACTCAATCGGAGCCGACATTTTGTATTCTGGATTCTTTGATAAAACTCTTTGAGTGATTTTGGCAAACCCATCTGCCAGTTTATCGTGTGCAACGATTCTGACTTTCTTGCCTGAGTCAACAAGTCCTTGGATATGATTCTTAAAGGTCGATACCATCTTCATTGAAGGGGCCGCCAAGCCCTTTAAATGGCCTCCAGAGAGGTTTTCGTCAACATGGTGTACCTCGGTGGCCCCATCCTTGTCAAATTGAATCAAATACCCTTCTTTTCCAATCTTGTGCATCTTGAAGTTTTCGCCACCAATCATCGATGCTGACATAGAACCCATCTGATGCAGCATTGAATCTTCTGGCACAGTCTCTTTAGGGGTAGTAGAATCAAGAGATTCTTTGATCAGTGGATCATTGAAAATTTCTCTGAGTTTGACGATTTTGTGATTCGCTGCCAGTGTTGACACCACCGGATCATCGGATGCAATCATTCTATCAAGTTGTTCCGGTGTTGCTGCATGGCTTCTAGCCGCTTGCATACGGATACCTTGATTTGGATGCTGCATAGCCGCTTCGACCACTTTTGGCGTAACATTCTTATTGGTCATGACCCATTTGCTAACGTAACTGTCAGAATCATTCAATCCTTTCAGCAGATGGTCTTCCGTTGCATGTGGACTCATTAGAGCATACCCACGAATCTTTGGGTGTTCATGGCTTAGTGCAGCATCGACATTTCGCGATGATCTAAGATACTGCGCTGCTCTGGAATATACCATAAGCGACGAATCCTTAAGACCGGCATCGATATGTGCTTCTGTTGCATTCGGGTTTGACACAGCACAGTATCTAACGCCGGGTTCGCTATCTTTTAGTGCAAATGATATCTGATCTTCTGTTGCATTGGGACTTTTAGCCGCCGCTTCTCGAACATATGAACTGTGGATATTTCGCAATCCACTATCAATATGTCTTGACAAAACTTTAGGATGATCTAACGCTTCTATCTTATCTCGATATCTATCTGGCGCATCCATAATCTTATCGATTTCAGATATAGCGTCATAATGCTCAGGCTTGGCATATTTGGTTAAGAAACCTAGTCTAGACATATCAATCCAACAGTTCTGGCTTATCTTTCCATGCCTTATGTAAAGATGGTGCTATAGATTGGAAATCTTCTGAACTGATTTCATTATCTTGAGCATCCATGAACTGGTTTGTATTGGTGTGATATTGGAATACGGCACCATCAGACTTTCGATGAACAACATGTAGCGGTGCATTGGGTTTACTGTAATGATCAAACATGCAATTGTCCGAACGGGCAGCAGTACACCAAGAAGTACCCATACCACCACGTTGATGACCACCACCATAAAGGTTTTGTGATGCTTCTTTCGAAGTCAACTTGAACACCTTGATATGGTCATCTTCATACTTGAGTTCATGTCCCGGCTGATTCAATTCAGTCTGTGCCTGTGACTTAGAAGCAACAGTACCCAGATGTGGATGAATCTTGTCTTCCAGTGCCGATAGAGTCGGGTAGGTCTTCAGATTCAGTTGCTTTTCTTCTGGTGCCAGCTTGTTCTTGTATTTGTCAAAGTTGGTCAGCACATCTTTGATTCTAGGTGCGTCTTCTTGACGAATCTTCTTGTTCTTGTACAGACCAAGAATGAATTGTGTATGCACCTTGTTCTTTGACGGGTCTGCGTGTGTCGCAAAGTGGTCAATGATATCTGATGTGGTCTTATGCTGCGCCAACTGGTCATGCGACGTATCAAGAGGCTTGGTGTTGTCTTTCAGATATTGCAGACGATCCTCAAGAAGAATGCTTTCATTGAGCATCACATAAGCAATTGCTGCTGAGTCGATTTCTAGTGCCATTTTGTTCTTATTCCTATAGGTGGATTTATACTATTTAGTTATGCAGTTGATTTAGAATCGTGTCTGGATGAACAGAACTCGTAACGACTTTGCGTTTATGCGATTCTGACCAATCTGGACTTTTCAATATACGCATTTCTTGTTCATGCGTTTTGTGTGGGTTCTTGGCAATGCTATTTCGCACAGATTCGTCTGTTGCGGTATTGATAAGTCTGTCCAACACTTCTGGGTGTCTGGTTTCATCAGCAACAACATTGTTTAGATTGTCGTTTTTGTGATTCAACAATTTCATGTGTTGTTGTACCGTTGATGCGGGATGCTTTATTACACATCTAACAGCGCCCACAGGTATCTCCATTGCTCGGTTAATCACTTTATCGATGTGGTCTGGAGTCACATGATCATGGTGTGTCATTAACGTGCTGACAACCTTAAAAAACCTAGATGGGTAATTGGAGTTCAAATGAGTGTCAATACTTTTCCCTAGTTCCTTGACAGGATCATAATGTTCGTTTTGGATAGCATATCTACTCAGAAAATCTATTCGACTCATTTAAAATCCTTTATCATGTGAACAGCATCTTCGCCGTCTTTGTACATTTTGGGTATAATCTTCGCTACTTTGAACCCATGTTTTTGATACAGAGCCATTGCGCTAGAATTTGATTCTCTGACGTTTAGGCTTGTTGGTCGTGTCAGCGTCTTCAACATTTCTGTAGCAACACCCGTTTTGCGATGATCTTTATGAACCATCATCTTCACCAGATGATCTTTTTCATTATGTGTATGTTTGGTATAGATGTACCCGACAACATCATTGTCTAGTTTAGCCACCATTAGGCGATGATCTGGTTTTTGAAAACTTTCTGGTTTCTTCCATGGTGCCTTTGGAAAATCCTTTTCTATATTCATGACTGCTTTCATGTCTTCTTCTTTGGCAAGGTCGATCTTCAGTTCAGGTTCAACATCTTCTTTGAGTGCTTTATTGGCCTTTAACTCTGCTCTTGCTGCAAGTATTCGTTGATGTGCTTGTTTTCTTTCCAAATGTTCTTTGGCATGGTGAAAGTTGTCATCTTCCGATTCGTCTTTTGGTTCGTGGTCAATGTAATGTTGAATTTCTTCAGGCGTTGACATGTCATGCTTCATCGCCGTGAATCGAATCATTCCATCTGGGTCTTTAAGCAATCGCGAATGTATGTCCTTAGTCATGTTAGTATTGCGAAGAATCCCCAGCTTTGCTGACCAATCAAGATTAGGATGGTTCATTCCGTGTTCTAGAATGTCTTTGCTCTTGGTGAACTTAAGAACAGTTTGTTTGATATGATCAATTTCATGCGGGTCATCAAGAAATCTCTTTGCTTGAGTATCTGTTAGTTTCGGATGTACTGCCAATGCCTGACGTTCTTCCCAACTAGATTCCCCATCATTTAGCATCTGTTCAATATGTTCGTGACCAAAAACAGGCGAATCGATTGCTTCTTTGCGTACCCGTCTACTTTCAGTCCCACGGATGATGTAATGCAGTTGATCTTTGGTTATGAATCGATTCTTTAATCCATAAGAATTGTATTCGTAATGTTCAACTCCTTCATTGTCAAGAACATGTTGAATCTGCTCTGGCCCGCCATACTTGGCAAAAAACCTTGCTTTGCTGGGTTTCATTTGATGATGTTCCAAGTTTGTAGATTTCGACTTGCCTCTTGAGCAACATCTTCATTTTCATCTGTCGATAGTTTCTCTAGTTGCGCCTTTGTTACATGCCGACTCATTGCAGCGGATTTTCTAACATATGAATGCGGATCATTCACTGCCATTTCTTGCGTTGCTGGATTCTTAGAATGCAGTGCAGCAACTGCCCGCATACGATAGCTTGGATCATGCATCGCCAACACGTAATGTTCGGGTTTAACATTCTTATGCATGAGTGCAGCAAATTTGCTATCGATTTCATTTTGATTGCCATCGCCATGCGTGGATAGAACTCTCGTTATATCCTCTGGTCCAGTAAAAGGACTTCTGGCAAACACCAGCTTGCTTAACGCAATATCCTCTGGATACTTGGTAAGTTGATCGTGATGGGAACGATTGAAGTTTGGATTACTTACAATGTTTCTGTAATTCTCCATAGGCATGTTTCTACCGTTCTTGGCAAGCATTTCATCTAGATGCTCGGTACTGCCGTACTTGGCTAAAAATCTATCTTTTTTGATGTTCATTTTCATGTATTCTGATACAGTTAAAGTATTTAGGGCTTGACATGTCTGAAGTATCACTGTATACTCTGATGATGCTTAAAAAGATTCTCAAGTTCATCCGTTCGTTTATTTCACCCAATGAAATCAAGTTCATGGTCATCTTTGATGGGGATCAGGTAAGTTCCAAGGTGTTCAAACGATTCATGGCCGTCAAACGTGAAGACACTCGGTATCTCTGGGTGCAGTCGAATCAAAACATCCCCAAAGCCGTTCTAGCCAACAAGATCGAATATGTGATTGCCCCACGATTCGGCAAAGAGTCTGCCGATTCTGTCATAGCTATCATGGCATCTGCTGAGTCTGGTACCAACAAGAAACTTCGTGAAGTTCATGTTGTGTCTGGCGATGGTGACACAATCGATATGTGCGTGAATCTGGCGTATGTGTATCCTGATGTAACATTCTATGCTGTGCATCTGGGTAACCGACCAATTAAGTCAGGTACTACAAAGTTCTTGACATGGGTGCCATATAACTGTAAATTCGTGATTACCAAAGGAAACTGACATGTCCATCGTTGAAACATATGCCAAGAAGAAAGCTGCCCTGCGATATCGCCTGCATGGCATGGGGTTCTTCAATGCTCTGAAGGCACTTAATCTTGCTGAGTCCGTTCATACCGGTATCCGCAAGGATGGAGTCACGCCAGCATTCATGCACCAGATTGAGATTGCATTGTACGTGTTGACCCTTCTGCCACATCTGATCCACCAAGAACGAACGATCATTGCTGCACTTTTGCATGATACCCCTGAAGACACATCAATTTCACATTCTGAAATTCGTGAGATGTTTGGTTGGGAAACGTATGTTGACGTTGAGCAACTGACCAAAGAATACCGTGGCGAAAAGAAGACACATGAACAGTATTTCGGTCCCCTCGGTGAATCATGTGTGTCGTCTATCGTCAAGGGGTGTGACCGAATCAACAATCTTTCGACAATGGCTGGTGTCTTTTCTCTCCAGAAACAGATGAACTATGTTGATGAAACGCAACAACACTTCTTCAAGTTTCTCAAGGAAGCCCGTCGAAACTATCCGGAACAAGAACTGGCATACGAAAACATCAAGTTTGTCTTGACAAACCAACTCAAGCTGTTTAGCATGGCCCATATTCAAGGACTCGCATTGTGAACAAAACTGACTCTCTCCACTTTATGGCGCATACATTCGCGCTGAACTTTATAGAAGCACCCTTGATGCTGAATCGACAGACCAATGAGTTCTTTCTTCAGGTGTCCACTGGTGCAAAAAGCCATCTTCATCTGTATTTTCGGGATACATCGGTCTATGCAGAAATGCGGTATAATGAAACTGCTGTGTTTGAATTCTGCGATCCATACAACGACAACGACGAACTTCTACATTGGGTTCGTGGTCTTCTTCGCGATTGCATGTGTGGTCGCGACTATGCAGCAATGGGTGTACATGACGTTTTGAACGATGGTTGGAAAACGCTTGACAGCCTGAACAAACTCTGATATATTATCGATCATGAACTACGAACAAACTCTCTTTAACCAACTGACTGCACTCGTTGCATCTGATGAATCGTTCTACTCCAAAGATTTGGAAAAGAATGGTTCGATGTATCGCGTCTTCAGTTACCGCCTTGCGTCTTGGACTTCGTTTCAAAAAGAAGGTGCGTTGGAGTGCCGGGGCGTCTTGTTCAACATCGACCATCCGGATTATCCAAAGCTGGCAAGTCTTCCCCCTGCCAAGTTCTTCAACGTCGAAGAAGGTAACGGTGAAGAATTTCATATCGGTACGACTGTTCGAAGCAAAATGCACAAGCTCGATGGTTCCCTGATTTCGACTTACAAGACCCCTACTGGTTTTGATCTGAAGTCGAAGACCTCGCTGTATTCTGAACAGGCTGTTGCTGCTATGAAATGGCTTCGTGAAAATCCAGAACTGTACAAGTGCGTCGAACGTTGCGTCGAGGCCAATTTTACTCTGAGTTTCGAATACACTTCGCCATCTAATCGAATCGTTGTCGGGTACGATGAAACCAAGTTGACGTTGCTTCAGATGCGGTGTCATGACCATGGCGATACCTATGTTGGTAGCGATCTTTACAATGCACTCAATGCTGCATTCTATGATCCACTTCGCAACATCATGGTCGAAGCTGAATATCCTACTTCTATGTTGTACACTGTGGATTTTGTCAATGAAATCCGCAAGGAAACTGAAGGTGAAGGCTACGTTGTTGAACTCATGACCGAAACCGGTAAGACCTACTTGGTCAAGATCAAGAACGAAAAGTACATCACCCTTCATCGTACCAAGGACTCCATCACTTCGGAAAAGCGCCTGTTCGAATGTGTTTTGGATGAAGCCACGGACGATCTTCGTTCGATGTTCGCCCATGATGCATTCTGCCTTGGTCTGATTGAAAAGATGGAACAGCGGGTTATCCCTAAGTTCAATCATCTAGTATCTACGGTAGAATCGTTCTACGCAGAAAATAAGGGGCTGGATCGCAAAGAATACGCAATCAAGGCAAAGAACGATCAACCTGACCTTATGGGTCTGCTGATGGCTCTGTATGTTGGTCGCGAAGCGTCTTACAAGGAATTTGCCAAGAAGAACCGCAAGGAATACTTTGGTGTTGGCGATGCCACTTTCGCAAAGGACGAATGATGCCCTCTTATTACATTGAACGAACCGATGTTTCATGGGCGTATGTTGAAGCTGATTCCGAGGAAGAAGCAAGAGAAATCGCCAACAGAAACCCCGAACTCTGGACTTTTGAAGTTGGTGAAAATGAAGTAACAAAGCAGGACGACGAATGATGATGTGGGAAATCTTAGTCCCTACTGTTGTGCCCAATACCAATGGTACTAAGTTCTTTCGAACTCGGTATCATCGTGTTTGGGACCAAAAGGTTCGGGCAATCACTGGTGGACTGACAATCATGTCGCCATCGAAGGGACAATGGGTTTCTCCAAGTGGCGTACTGTTCGTTGAACGAATGATTCCAGTTCGAATTGTTGCTGACAGACAACAGATCGAACAAATTATTGATATGACGCTGGAATACTACTCGCAAGAAGCTGTATTGTGTTATAAAGTATCGGATGAAGTGATCTTTCGAACTTCAGACAATATCAAAAATTCTTCTTGACAAACATGTGAATACTGCGTAGAATACGCAAAACTTAACAAGGATATATTATGGAATTCAAAACTTTCGGTGATGCAGTTGCCAAGCAATTCGCTAAAATGAGCAAGGACGCAACCCTTTTTACGGTTGATGTTCCTAACAAAAACACGAATCGTGGTGAAGTCATCAGCAATGAATACAGCATCATTGTTCTGCCTGCCGATTCTCAGGAATCGATTCGCCAAGTTCTCTGGAACACCTACATCAATGCTTTCCCTGAAGGCTCCAACCCGATCTATCGCGAACGCACTGAACATGATTGCAACTGCTGCAAGAACTTCATTCGCACCATCGGTAACGTGGTTTCGATTGCTGCCGATGGCACCATTTCGACCATCTGGGATGTGACTCTGAAAGATGAACCGGAATACCAGATTGTTGCAAACGCTCTGGCACAGAAAGTTCGTTCTCTGACTGTCAACAACGTGTTCTATCACTATGAGCGTTCTGTTGGTAAAGCCAAGACTTTCGAACAGATCGTGAATGGCGATAAGGTAGATACGCATGCATGGAATCACTTCTACGCTGATATCCCGGTTGCACATGTTCGAATCAAGGACAAAATCGCCACTCTGAAAAGTGAAAAGCGATCTGCTTTCGATGTATTCGAACGTGCCCTGCGTGAAATCGATTTTGATTCGATTGAAACGGTTCTTGAACTGATCAATCAGAATTCTATCTACCGTGGTGCTGAACACAAGTTCGCTGTGACTGAGTTCCTGCAATTCAAGAAGAAGTATGAAAAAGTTGCTGCCGACAAGAAAGTTGCTTTCGTCTGGGCAAACATGCAATCTCTGGCGGCTTCGGTGCATCGTTTCAAGAACACTTCGATTGGTACTCTGGTTGCCGACATTGCCTCTGGCGAAGAACTGGATGTGGCTGTTCGCAAGTTTGAAGCCATGGTTGCTGGTCCGAACTACAAGCGTCCTACGGCTCTGGTGACTGCTAAGATGGTGGAAGACGCCAAGAAGAAGATTGATGAACTCGGTCTGACTTCTGCTCTGGAACGTCGATATGCCAAGCTGACTGATATCAGCATCAACAACGTTCTGTTCGCTGATCGTTCGGTGCGTAAGGTGATTTCTGGTGATGTGTTTGACGATATCGCATCCAAGACCAAGAAAACTCCCAAGACCTTTGACAAGGTTCAGGAAGTTGGTATTGAAAAGTTTCTGACTGACATTCTGCCGACTGCTGAATCTATCGAAGTTCTGGTTGAGAATACTCATGCCAGCAACTTCGTGAGTCTGATTGCTCCGGCTAATCCGACTGCTCGAAACATGTTCAAATGGGACAACGGCTTTAGCTGGTCGTATACCGGCGACATGGCTGATGCGGTCAAGGAACGTGTCAAACAGGCTGGTGGTAACGTTACTGGTGATGTGTGCTGCCGTCTGGCATGGTACAACTATGACGATCTGGATTTCCATATGCATGAACCGAATGGTGGGCATATCTATTTCGGAAATCGATACGCAAAGTCTGGGATGGGTGGCAATTTGGACGTTGATATGAACGCTGGTAGTGGTTCTACTCGAACTCCGGTTGAAAACATCGTTTATGAATCGGCTTCGACCATGAAAGAAGGTGAGTATGTTCTGAAGGTGAACAACTATTCGCGTCGAGAGTCGTCTGATACTGGATTTGAAGTCCATATCGACATTTTTGGTCAGATTTACACGTTCACTCAAAGCAAGAATCCCCCTACTGGTGGGACCGTTGAGGTTGCTCGTATCAAGTATTCGAAGAAAGATGGCTTCACTGTGAGTGGTGCTGCTGCGGGTGTTCAGAAGTCCAAGACGATCTGGAACATCAACACCATGGATTTTGTGAAGGTTGGTTCTATCATGCATTCTCCCAACTATTGGGATGGGCATGGTGTCGGTAACAAACATTACTTCTTCATGCTTGAGGGTTGTAAGAATGATGGCGTTGCTCGTGGATTCTACAACGAATTCCTCTGTGCTGACCTTGACAAACACCGTAAGGTGATGGAAATTGTTGGCTCCAAGATGAAGACGGCTGAATCTGATGATCAACTGTCCGGATTGGGTTTCTCTAGTACCAAGAAAGCCTCTCTGGTTTGTAAAGTGAATGGTGCTATGTCTCGTGTTATCAAAATCATTTTTTAAAGGAAATTTATCATGTCGAATATTTTTGAACAAGCTTCGCGTCTGCAACTGCGTTTTGACACCGTGAAGGGTCAACTGTCTGTGGAAGACCTGTGGCAACTGCCGCTGACTTCGGCAACTGGCAAGGCCAATCTGGATGCCATTGCGGTTGATCTGTACAACAAAATCGGTTCTGCACCGACTGTCTCGTTTGTCAATCCGAGTGCAGTTAAGGCTGACTCGGTGTCGGAACTGAAGCTTGAAATCATCAAGCACATCATTTCGGTTCGTGTTGCTGAAAATGCTGCTCGTGTAACGGCTGAAGAAAAGTCGCGTACCCGTCAACGCATCATGGAAGCAATGGAAGCCAAGAAGGATGACGCAATCAAGGGTGCTTCTCTTGATGATCTGCAAAAGATGCTGGATTCTCTGGCATAAACAAATTGGGGCTTTTTAGCCCCTTTTTGCATTTTGGGTATTGACAGGATGAAATTTCTTCTATAGAATTCAGTCCATCAACTCAAGGAACCCATCATGAAACTCGGTACTCAAACTGGCTCTCTCGTGAATCACATTCTGTCTAGTGGCGCTGGCGATGTGTCGCAGATCAAAGCTGGTACCCCGGCTACGATTCTTTCGTGGTCGGATCGGCACCCCGGTACCGTGTTTCGTGTGTTCACTGTTGGCAAGTCCACCATCGTTGAAGTTCGCGATGATGACTATGAACGAATTGACAAGAATGGTTTCTCCGAGTCGCAGACGTATGAATACAAAATCAACGTCAAAGGTTACAAGAGTTTCTGGCGCAACCGTGGTGGTGCATGGGAACGTGTGTACATGAACGTTGATACTGGTCGCTGGACCAAGAGCCAAAACGGCGGCATCTTTTTTGGTCGCCGCGAAGCGTACCACGATTTCACTTTCTGAATCATGTCGCATACAACTATTCGTCGCTGGCGACACAACTACGTCGAGTATCTTCTAGCTGTGTGCGAAGATCAGTACGTGATCAAAGAATTCAATGATGATACGTGTAAGTGGGATTACAGGTTCATGATCGATTCATCTGGTGCATGGGAAGAACGTGGGCACGTTGGTCGATTTGCAACTATCAAAGGAACTCGATACTTCATCTGGAACACTGGTGAAAAGACTGAGTTCGGTCATGTGGATTCAAATGACTTCACACCAGAAGATGAAATGGTTGCTGTATTTGAGACTTGGCTTGATAAACTGGAAGAATCATGAATCGACCATCTACTGAAGAAATCAAACATGCTCTGCGATATGCTAGGCATCGTATTTCAACTAGAAAAGAAAAATTTATTTGCCTTGCTCTGCCATCAAATTCAGCAGGAGAATGGTTAAGGAACTATATCATGCAAAGTATGGGTTGCTCGGCAAGCAACCTTGATTTTTGGGTTTGGGGCAAAGTATATGATTGTCGATATGGCACCTATCCATCTTTGGAACAGATGCGTCTGTACCGTCTTCGCTGGATCGACTGGATGCTGGATCAATAAAAGTTAGAGAAAACGCTTGACAAGTTGCGGTGATATGGGTATACTTCTTCCCTATGAACACCGCAACTATCAACATCGCTTCTCTCCCCGCATTCAAGACATTCGTTGCCAAGAAGAATGCTAAGGCAATCAAGCTGGGTTGCCCTGAAATCAACGTCACCATCTCGGAACCCTACACCAAGATCGAAGTGACTGATGCTGGTGATTTTGAACACACCATGGTGGATATCACCGTTGATGAATCGGTTATCAAAATTGGTGAGTATTCGGTTCTGGGTCGTATTGATGATTTTGACGGTGATGTTATCGTGTCGGGCTATACTGACATGTCCAAGTATCGCAATGTCTCTATGACTCGTTGCGATCACTGCAACACTGCACGTTCGCGCAAGCATCTGGTTCTTCTTGCTGATGATAAAGGCAATGAAATTGTTTGTGGCTCCACTTGCCTAAAAGACTTTACTGGTCACTTGTCGGCTCTGGAATACCTGAGCATGTATTCTTGGGCAATGAATCTTTCTGAACTGATCGAAAACGAATTCTCTGCTTCGCGTCCAGTTTCCGTGTATCCGGTAAAAGAAGTTTTGGCTATTGGTGTGAAGGTCATCAACAATCTTGGTTACTATGTGTCCAAGAGGAATGCGGAAGAAACTGGTATGATGACAACCAAAGAATGTGTGATGAACATTCTTTTTTCGCCAAAACGAGGCAAGGATGACTTCCCTACTGAGAATGAATTGGTTGCTGCACAAGAGGCAATTGATTGGTATGAATCGGTGCATCATGACGATACCGACTTCAATTACAATGTCAAAATTATCTTGGAAAAGGAATATATCCCCGCCCGCTTTTTTGGATATTTGCTGGCAATCTTGCCTATGTATCAAATGAGCAAGGAACGTGTTCAGCGTGGGAAGTCCAATCATATTGGCGTCATTGGTCAAAAAAAGGTTCGTATGACGTTGGTTCTTAAGAAAGCGATCAAATTGGGTCAGTTCACATACGGCGCCCCTGTGTCTTATATGTATGTTCTGAACTTTGGGGATGATGTTGTCGTGTATAACACTAGCTCAGTTCACTTCAAAGAAGGTGTTGAGTACACCATTGAAGCAACGATCAAAGACCATGCAGAATATAAGGGGTCTGCCCAGACCGTTATCACTCGCGGCAAAATTATTGCAGAAAAGGCAATTGCATGAAAGATGAAAATTCAACAACATCAGTAGAATACCATATCCCCATGAATGTAGGTGTTCCGAGTATCCTCAAACAACCACCACCCATTGTTGGGTATTGGAAACTGGATCAATCTGATGATATGGCAGGGTCTGTCCTGATTTCCATGAAGCAAAAACCAACAGAAGACCAGATCAAAAACACTGAAACCACTTTCGGCTGGAAGTGGATAGATGCAAAGGACAACAAATGAAACTTCATGATATTCCGATCAATGCCAAGTTTTTAGCACTGGTACAAGATTCGTATTACGAGTCTAGTGGTTACGAAAGACCGGGCGAAATCGGTTCTGTACGGGACTACGTTAAAGTCGTTCCGTTGATGAATGAAGACGATGTTAAAAATTGGGTAAAGACAAACAGCACATTGACTTACAAAATAGTTGCGATTACCCCTGTTTCCATCAAGACAAATATCTCAGTTGATGTTATAATGCAATCATGACTGCCAAACTAACCACATACCAACTCAAGGAACTGCTACCTACGGTGACCATTCGTGGCGAGAAACCAACGCCTATGATTTGGCTTACCCAAGCAGATGCTCTTACCGCAATGCGACATGTTGAGCGGATCAAGAATGAAGAAATTGCTGCACTCGAAGAAAAGATTGACATGTTGCGCAATAATGCTCGTATGACTCGATTGATTTATGGTGGCGTATGACGAATCAAGAAGTTTTTACCAAGGTTCTGACTCATTTGCGTCAACAGGGATATGCATCGGTTCATCAAACCATGAGCATGTGTATGTATCGATCTGATTTTGGCGATATGTGTGCGGTTGGGTGTCTAATTCCCGATGATCTATATTCACCGTCGATTGAAGAAATGACAATCGATCAAGTCATAGCATCGAACATCAATATACAAGTTTTATTTGATGGTGTTTCTCAAGAATTGCTTGTTGATTTACAGCTTGCTCATGATCATGAACTACCAAGAAAGATTGCAAACGAATTGTTTGAACTGGACTCTTGGGAATACGAGATGGAACAGATTGCCAAGAAATATGGATTGATATACGATGCCCCTAATTGATTCAGAGACTAAGTTTACCCAAATCTATTGGGATGTTTCAGATGGTGTTCTGAAACCGTATATCCGACTGGTACCAGACATGCTCGATATTGGGCATGGTGTGTCCTTGGGCAAATTCTACGAGAATGAAGAACGTTGTCTTGCTGCCCAAGAAATGTTGGAAGAAAACTTTCGGACTATCTTTCGAGAGTTTCACAATGATGTTGTGCGATCATGTCAAGAACATCTTCTGGGATCGACTGATCGATATCGCAAGGATTACTTTGCTGGCAAACTGGATGATCTAATTGTATGAATAAATTTTGTATCAACTGTGTGTATGAACATCACGTCAATACAGCAATTCCAAAGTGCTATCATCCTAGTCTCGGACGGAATCCAGTTACCGGGCAACAGAATAGCGAATACTGTTCGGTCATGCGAACGGATGTTATCTATTCGAAAGATTTTCGATGTGAGACAGAGGGCAAACTATTCATTCAAAGAGAGCCAGAACCACCAAAGAAAAGTTTCTTACAGAAACTGTTTGAAATAAAGATTGCAAAGTGATGGACTCTGTGCTACACTACGCACATGTCAATCAATGTAAAGTATTGGGAATGGGGATCGGCTCAAGAGTGTCTGGAACATCTTCTTGAGAAAGATACCCGCATACACATCTTTGTTGGTACCAAGAACGTTCTTGGCGGCGGTCTTGCTGTTGGGTCATACAAGACCATAAGCAAGAAGATGTTGGAAGGTCGAATCTATTCCGTATATTTCTGCGACAATTCGGTTGGTATCGACTTTCATGATGTTGTGTTTATCGATTGGTTGAATAACCGTTCATATCCTGAACAGGTTCGTTGTGTGATGGCACCACTACCTTTCATCTGACCAATAAAAAAGGGACCAATTGGTCCCTTTGTTGTTTCCTGACAATGCGGCATTTCTGCCGCTTTGAATTACAGGATGTTCTTGATCGCGATGCGACGGAAGAACACGTTGCTGTTAGCAGCCAAACCATCGCTAGACACGGCGGTAGGCACAGCGTAGGGGTGAGCCACGATGCCATAACGCTGACGGAAAGCGATACGCGGTTGGAACGTAGCCGGATCAACTGCACGGAACAGTTGCAGCGGCTGGTACGGTGCGTAGAACATACCGGCTTGGTAAGGGTTGTTGCCCTTATGACCAATCACGGCGTAGTGGGTATTGGTACCACCGTTGGCGAGGTACGGGTCAACGAACACCTTGAAGCGGCCATTGAGGATACCAGCAAAGGTTGTCGAGGCTTCATCAACCACCGAAGTACCTTGGATAGCAGGATTGTAATCCAACACACCAGCCATAGCCAGAGCCGAAGCCACATCGCTAGAGCAGATGATGAAGTTACCGCGACCCAGACGGGTTTGTTGAGCGATAACGTTGGCATCACGTTCCATTTGGAACATCAGACCCTTGAACTTCTCCACAGACCAACGACCACCGGCATCCTGATCCATGTCAAACACACCGGGGGTAACGGTAGCTTGTGCGCCGGGTTTAGCCGACACAGCGATGGTACGGATGATTTCACGGTTGATTTCAGCCGTGATTTCGGTAGACAGAATGTTGATCAGTTCTTGTTCAGCATCCAGACCATGCAGAGCCTTCAAGTCCTGCACGAGTTCGACTGAGTATTCAGCCTTCAATGCACGAGTCTTGGCTTCCACGGCCTTCTTTTCAATGGTCAGAGCCATTGCGCCGAAAGCATTGCCACCTTGCGAACCCAGAGCTTCACCGGTAGCAGTAGACATACCAACACCATAGGTGAAGTCGGTAGTCGGGCTGTTAACAGCATCGTTCAGCACGGCAGGGTTGGTACCACGTTGGGTATCATCAGCGCCTTGGGTGCCAGATGCAGCAGTCTTGTCGCCAGAGAATGACGAATCAGCTTCGTTGTACAGAGCTTCCGAACCAGCTTGGTTTGTGTACTTGGCCTTCATCGCGAAGATCAGACCAGTAGGTTGTGTTAGGGGTTGCACACCGCACACATCGTAAGCGATCAGTTGTGGCATGGTACGACGAACCAGCGAAATCAACACCGGGTCATACTTAGCGATACCACCCGAATCCGAATAGCCACCCACGCTGTTAGCTGGGGCATCTTCGAACAGAGCTTGACGCGATTCGATGTTAGCACGTTCTTGGTTCTCCAGAAGAACGGCAGTTACTTTACGACGATAATCGTCAGTGATCGGAGCAGCGCCTTCAGCGTCCAGAACGCCAGCCCATTTTTCCACTAGATTTACTTGACTCATTTGTTACCTCTTGTAATTGTTAAAAACTTATATATCTATTTAGTAAAAATGATTTTTACTTTACTTCTTATTTAGATACTTTAGATATGCATCCATTTGATTGCTTGACTTCGGCTCAATGTCAATTGTAGCTTCTTCAACAATCTCAGGTGCAGGAATGAAAGATTCACTCAACTGTTCCTTCTTCTGAACACGCTCAGTCTTAGTCTCGAAGAATGCTTTCTTGACGATATCAACCTTCTTGCGGAAAGTAGTTTCGTTTTCGAAATCAAAATCTTCGGTCAGAACCTTGAAACGTTCAAAATCTAGACCAGTAAAATCTTTGGCCGATTCTGCAATAATTTGTTCGCGCAATACGACATTTAGCTTCTCTGTGAGTTCTCCGAGCGCAGCAGTCGATTCTTCCAGAGATTTAGCCAGAGATTGTTTTTCTTCTTCTAGTTTTCCAACAATGTCTAGTTTTTCTTCTGGCAGATCAACATAGTGTTCTTCGAACAGAGTTTTCATGCCGTCAATAAATGACTCTACCAATTCAGCCTTGATTCCAGCTTGTACAGCTAGTTCATTCTTACGCATCCATTCCTCAGACATTAGTGTGAGGTAACCATTTATATCTTCACTTAGGGTTTCATCAATTCGGTTGGTTTCTTCAACCAACTTCGTATCGAATTCTTCTTTCAGAGCTTCCGCTTTTTGAGCATATTCAGCTTTCAATGATTCTTCAATCTTGACAACTTGCTCTTTAACGGCGGCTTCAAAAATTGTTACAGCTTTGAGTTTGAAGTCTTCTGAGAATTCATCGCCCAACAGTTCTTCAACAGACTCTTTAACCGACTTTTGCGGTTGTGCAGATTCTTGTTGCTGTTGCATCTTGGCGTCTTCTTCAGCTTCTTCTTCGTCATCCACACCGTCACCATCAGCGTCTGAAGAATTCAGTTCTGGGTTGATGGGATTGTCGATCTTGACGGCTGGTTCTTCGTCTTGTTCGTCAGCAGCGGCATTGCCTTGCTCATTGGTCTTTTCGTCGGCTTCTTCTTTGTTCTTTGCTTCGTCCAAAGCCTTGACTTCCTGAGACACTTTTTGGCGTACTTCTTCCAGAAGATCAACGTCCAAATTTTCAGCGTCTTCCATCAGGATATCTAGTTTCTTTTCAATCGTCATTTTGGGATTATCCTTAAACGTGTTATTTCTTATATTTAGGTAATTGAAATTCTGATATTACTTTGCTGAAATTTTAGCAACGAAATTTCTGAATGCATTGATCTTTGCTTCGTCAAGCTGGGCGGAAGATGCCTTGAGAATCTTGCTCTTTTCTTCGAACAAATCCTTTTCGATGTAAGCACCATCAACCATGATATATTCTTTTTCTTCCATCAGATGTTCAACGAATGCGTCACCAACGCTTGGATCAAATACCACATCAGCAGCAACTGTCAAGCCAAAATCGCTCTTGACTTCGTTGAGATGACCCTTCTTCATGACTGAGCCAACGCCACGCGAAGACACGCCAATTGTCACGCCATCAGACAATAGATTCTCTAAAATCTTACCTAGTGGAGTTGACAGAACCTTTGCCTTACCGTAGAAGTAGTTGCCATCTTCGTGCAACTCGGTAGTCATAATACAAGCACGTTCTGGATCGACTTGCAATCTGCCTTGAGGATGATTCATTTCACCCAATGCACGATTGCGGTCAATGAATTCCTTGCGATACTTATTGACAGCTTCTGTCATTACTTTCTTAGGGTACACTCTGTTGTTACGATTTGGTTTATCGAACATCAAGAATGGACCAGCAATGTACATTCTCTTGGAACCGTCAATCGATTCCGTTAGAACTTGTGCTGTTTCTGCTTGTTCTGTGATTAACTTCATATTAGAATCCACCATTCTGTTCAGGGCGGAATACAGGGCGGAATCCAGCTTCTTTTAGAAGACGCATATAGATTGTGCCTTTGCCTGTAAAGTTAACCGTCATATCGAATGTTTCGTTTTCTCTGTCTGCGCCATATGGCAATTGAATCGTGTTTGTATTCTCAAACATGTTCATGATTACCAGACCATTTCGAGTAACGTTAACTTCTTTTGCCGTAGCGATTTCCGCTTCGATTGCACCAATTGCAACGCGCACAGTTTCGCCACTTAATTGTTCATTTGCTTTTAGCAGATCAACATCGAGGTCAACAGTCAAAGAAGCTGCACCGTCAACATCATTGACGAACTTGTATACCGCTTCAATATGATTCAGCTTTAGTAAAGTTTTACGTGCTGCCATCTAGAATTGTCCCTATAACTTTTTTAAAATTCTGTTCAGACTGCATCATGTAAGATTGCAATCTACTCTTATCTATATTTAGTGCATTCAGAGATTCTATCAATTCCAGAGAAACTAGCACTTTGCTACCATCTTCTAGCAAATACACGTTCTTCCCCAGAACAGAATCATGTGACTTGTATGCCGCAACATGTTCGGAAAGAGTGAACTTATCTGTGTCAATTGATTCACAGATAGCATTGTACTCTTTCTCATGTATCTTCTTCCCCTTTTGGAAGATGATATTTGCTAGACGATTGATTTCCATTACTTCTTGCTAAAGAGAGATTTTGCTGTTTGCTTCTTCATTTCCTTGACAGAAGCTGCCGATAGACTGTATAGAATGTTTTCTACATTCTTCTTTGCATCATCATTCTTACCTTCTTTGATATTCTTGATGAATTGCTTGATTGTTTCTTTGGTATCCATTATTCTTCCTTATCGGTTTCGCCCGGTAGCGGAGCAAACATTTGGGGGTTCGACTTGTATTCCTGATCGATCTGCTGTTGCATCTTTTCAATTTCTTCCGTCGATTGACGAAGAACTGCGGTCTTGACATATTCGTGTGAATAGTACATACCAATGAAAGGTTGCATCTGTTCAACCATCTGGATTCTGCCCAAGAGAATTTCATTCTCCTTCAATTCCGAGAAATAGTTATCTCTGAGGAAATCAAAGTTAATCTTGGACTTAACGAAAACCCAATCTTCCGGTGAAATGATTCCCTTGAGAATCAATTGTGCCCGTAATGCCTGATAGAAAATTTCAGCAAAACGTCTACGAAGTCTTGACACAAACTTGGAGAACTTGACTTCATCTCTGGTGATTTCGGTACTTCTACCCAGAGAGAAATTGGCATCAGCACGAAGTCTTGACAGAGGAACGTTCAGTGCGTTATACAGCTTGTTCAGGAAGTATGTGACGTTATCCATCTGTGACATGATCGTTGATCCTGCCAGAGTGGTAATCTCTGTGGTGCGACCATTGGAACGTCTGGGCATCCAGAAATCCTCAAGCATGGACATATGCACACGGTCATCCTTAATTTCGCCTGTTGACGAATCGTACACGATCTTATTGCGATAGCGTGTCATCACATCCTTGACGTACTGTTCTGCCTTTTGCTTGGGCATATCTGCAACGTCAATGTAGAATACCCGTCTTTCAGGCGCTCTAGACAACGTATAGATCAGTACAGCATCTTCCATGTAGCGAAGCTGGTTCGCTGGCTTGATGGCCTTGTGTAAGAAACTGATTGTATTGCCGGATTCATCAACAAGTCCCGATGGTGCATATACAATTGCATCCGGGGAGATTTTGATACCAGTTGTTGCTGCATTGATTCCGGAATCATTGAACACAAAGTATTCTTCTGTGCCCATCACAACGTCAAGACCAGCCGCGTTGCGTTCCTTGCGAATCTCACGAACCTTCTTCATCTTTCTGGGATCGATGAATCGAATGTCCTTGATGCCAGCAGACAGATTGTTTTCGTCAACCAGAAGTTGCCCATAAAGGCGACCATCGGTATACCATTGTCTGAACAGATCATGGCCTTCTGTGTTGAATTCCATCATTGCAATGATGTTCTGGAATTCCTGAACAATTGCTTCTTTAATTTGTGGGGGAATCTCACTGTCTTCTGCGACAATGTTGATAGATACGGGTAGTTTTTCTTCTTCAACTACGATAGATTCTGTGATAATGTCTTCAATTGCCGAATCGATTTCAGCGATTTGTGACATTGATCGGTATTTGTTAATTAGTTCAACCTCATTGGCTAACTTCTTATTAACATCAAACACATACCCATAATGGGCCGCACCAGTACCAACGACTTGTTCTATCGAACCGTCTGAGTTTACTTCTTGTGCGATTGCTGGAACTTCGCCAGACTTTCTAATTTCAAAGCCGAAAATTTGCATAATTTGTTTACAAGGTTGGTGTTGATCGTGTTATCTTGCCATTCAAGATATTTTCAACTTGTCTCCAGCTAATATTTAGCCGACTTGCGGCATCGCTTTTTGAGAGATAAGTCACACCATTTATGGTTACCGATTTGCGATTCTTGGCTGGTTTACCTAGTTTCGCTTTGCTCAATGCTTCTTTATGATCTTCCGAGAATTTGATGCCTTTTTTGGCTTTCGCAGCATTTTGAGAATGCTCTTTTGTTTTAGGTTTGCCTTTATGAGCTTTCGCAATGTTATTCCGGTGAGATTCTGATAGAGGTACGCCAGCATGGGACTTCGACATTTTCTGTCTTTCTTCTAGCGTTATTGTTCTTCCTAGAACACCTTCACCACCAATCGTCATGTTGTACCCACATTCACCAAATGTTTTATATTCTTTGATAAAGTGAGGCTCCATCTCGTTCAATGTGTGTTTCTGATCAAACGACTGATATAGAATATCCCAAGAGAATTCATCTATACCATATTTTCGAATTGCCCGATGAAACAAGCATTCTCGCTTGTTCTTCAATGCATCTCTGATATGGTCTTTTTGTCTCTTGGGATACGCAGAATCAAACCCGATATACATTTTACCGTTTACTTTGCACGTAGCTCTGTATATGGTGTATACCGGGGCGCTCATTAGAAGTTTACGCCACTTGACTTGTAGTAGTTGTATGCAAATACTACTTGAAAAACTTCTATAGTATTGTTCGCTTCCCAATCGAGTTCAATTGGGCCAACTTCGATAGGCATTGCGTCAACGATCTGAACTGATTTCAGAACAACACCGTTTCTATCGGTTTGGTTAACAAACATATCAGTCTGATACAGCA
>JACCDU010079903.1_pt1 | contig 22212 bp, 37 predicted proteins | sample 7446081 | NCBI WGS metagenome assembly JACCDU01 (sample SAMN15323447, study PRJNA562643) | freshwater metagenome | isolation source: river surface water | place: USA:Blue River Watershed | collected 2017-08-17
ACAGCATGGTCATCAAACGCACGGAGACAAGAAATGACAAGAGACATGGTGTTCGCGATACTCAAAACCGCAGGTGTCACCCGCGCCGAAGTCAACTTCGAAGGCGGCAACGATGAAGGCACAATCGAATCCATCGTCCTACACAAGAAAGATGGCACACAGACAACCATCGATTACTCCTATAGCCACAGTAACCCGCTGCACGAGCAACTCAGTCAGCCGGTGTGGGACAAGTATGGTTCATTCGCAGGAGACTTCGATGTGCACGGCGTTGTTACCTGGAACGTGGAGACCGGCGCGATCAGCATAAGCGGAGAAGAATCGACCAGAAGAGGCGAATCATTCGACGAAGAAGTCGACCAATTCGACCTCACTGATGCCGACAATCTGCTCAAGGCACTGGACGAAGCCAAAAAGCTCAAGCTCGACGGCCAAGACCTCATCAACCACATCAACAAGGCGAAAGGAGCGCGCTAATGTCGCACCCCTACCATCACAGCATCATCTCAGCACGCAAATTCGGCGGTGTACCAGATGATTACGTCAAGATCCACAGCTGGTTCGATGCTAGCAAGGAGATGATGGCCGATTTCAGACATCGCGCCCTGCGCCACCACGCCCAGGGCATCTTCGAATGTGAACGGACCTTCGGCGTTACTATCACAAACAGCGACGGCAAACAAGTCCCAGTCCGCCTAATTGGAGAGCAGCACTGCATTGATGACTGTGGTTACATCCCTAGTCTTGAAGATTGGTTCTCGAAAATAGTGCCTGAACCATGGATGAATAGCCCCAGGAAGATCAGCCGAGAATTGACTGCTGAAGCCAGTGTTAATTAGTATGGTCTCCGGAGGACGTATTTGAGAATGTATGAAGATATCTAAACTATGGCAAGGAACAATGGACGGTCTGACCTTCAAGATCGCTCTATTCGCGAACGGTGATTGTCTGATCAGCGATGATCGTGCGACCACCCTTATCAACCAAGACCTCTCCACCAAGACTTGGTGGGACGAGGAGCCCAGCGGTGAACACTACACCGCATTAATCAAGACCAGCGTGGAGCCATTGGCTCCGAGCAGGCCAATGTTGTTGCAAGCATGGGATATCGGCCACCGCTTCGATACAGACAATCGACGCGCCGAAGCCCTCAAGTTACTAATCGAGGAAGTCAAGAGGTAATTATGCAAGTCACGTTTGACCCACACAACAAAGAAGACATCGCCCTAATCAGCCTAATAGTAGGCAAGAAAGGCGTGATCGTCAGCCAGCCGACCGCAATCAGTGGCACACCACAAGACAAACGGAACAGCAACAGCAGACCGATCGAAATCCAGGCTGCAATCCTAGAAGCTGTCAAGAATGGCCACAACACGCCGAAGAAACTGAGGCAGAACCTCAGCTACACCTTCTGCCAACTCCAGCGCGCCACCAGGCAGCTCCTCAAGCAACGTGCATTGACCTCAACCGGCCACACCACCTGCCGAAGGTTTCATGCGAATTAAGTATGATCCAATCGAGCGAGCCCTGACAAAGATGGTGAAAACACACCATCCAGGGCTCGCTGTCATACAGCTTGACGAAGAAGCAAGAAACTACCTCCTACTACGCTACCGCAAGCAAGTCACCCCAGGAAAACTCCACGTAGTCATAGAAGGTTGCAGAAACAAAGCAGACTACTCAACACTGTATCACACAGAAATAGAACCAGGTAACCCAGACTGGTGCAAAGCCATCCTCAAAGCCAACGGACACCTCTACGCCAATTGGCAACACATCGCCGACTTCTTCCCAGACTTCAACCGAGAACTGGACAAACTACTAAAAGCACACAAAGCGACCCTCATCCGCACTGGCTCCAACTTCCTCACCGGCGAACACGTACTAGGAATAAGACCAGCCAGCAAACGCGGACGGCGACTCAACCTGTTTATGGATTACAACAGACGGCCAGACACTTGGCTCCTCAACAAAGAAAAACCATACATCTCCGTCAGACTAGGTGTGCCAGCAGTAGACTATCCGCGAAAACAAAAACGAGCAGAATTCGCAGACAACGTCCCAATGTTGGACCTCACAGACTACAAGAAGGACCTAGCAACACTATTTGACCAGCTGGACGACTACCTCAATTCACTTTAGAAAGCGCGCTAACCTGCCACAATAGTCTATCTGGAGGAGATAGACATGACCAACTATCTGAAGACCGCGAAGTCTGCCAGCAACAAGATCCCCCGCGCCAGCATCGATGGACGGATCGCCGATCAACTCGCAAAGACACTCAGTGCCAGCATCGGCGAGATCCTCCTAGCCCACGGCGCGACCAATATCGAAATATCAGACATCGACACCGACGCACCAGCAGTTACCTACAGAATCAACGACATACAACGCGTCCACAGCTTCAAATTGAGCGTAGAGCATAGAGACCACACGTCAGAGACGATATGCAATCAGTTCACCAGGGGCTTCGAAATCACGCAGCCCAAGGAAGCGAACTATATTCACCAGCTGACGAATTCGATGCTCAATTGCTACTTGCCACAACTCCTCAGTCTGCACGACGATGTCCTTGATGCTATCGAGGATTGCATAATAAACAGGGGATTGTATTACCTCAACTGTCTGATGCCCGTCCACAACGTGTCAGCCAAGTTCATACCTTATGTCAACGCCTTCCACCCACACCACGCGGTCAAGAATGTGAGGGAATTCGTAACCCAATTCGGCCTGGTATTCCTAGTCGACGTTATTCCAGTAGACATGTGCTCACCAGAAGACGATCTGCTGTTCGAGATCGGCAAAGTGGACTACGACCACAGCAAGGCAAAGAGATCCAGCCTCTACGCCAACACCAAGGGCAAGATCTTCAGCAGTGCCCTGGCAAACCCACACGGTTATCCGGTCCTATCGGCATACTTCAAAGAATTCGACCAACACGGAAGGACGTACGTCGATGACAACGGCAACACCAGAAAAATGAATTCAGCTAGTTTTCGTTTTGACAAACTAGGCGATAGGTTCCCTGGCCAATCTGGTCTACGCTTACAACAAGATGACCGCTTCATTCTATTCGACGTGACCAGCCAAGTCCTGCCACTCATCAAACCCAATTCGAGAATCTACAACTTCCTGCAGGCCACACAATGCAAATAGAGCAATTAAGCAAATTATCAGGGCGCGCTAAGCTAGAATACCTGGCGGAGCACATGAATAAACACAGGCCAGAAGACATAGGGCCATGTGAAATCGTCAGCTACAAGCGCGCCGGCCAAGTATATCACAATCTACACGCGGTCATTCCAGCGACGATCCTCAACGCCAAATCAGTGGCGATTACCGCACACCACGACACAGTCAACCCTAACTCAGACAACTGCCTAGATAACACGGCTAGTGTCTACAATCTGGCCAAAATCCACAACAAGCTTTTAAGTGCAGGCACAAAGGCAGACATAGTTATCGGCATCACTGACGCAGAAGAATCCTGCAACGCTACCATTAACGGCGTGGGAGAATTATTGCTGACTTATGATCCAGACTATCTAGTAGATCTAGAGCTGAGTGCATCTGGTGGGGAACTGATATCCACACAATATGGCAGATTTGACCTCTTTAAGTACCGCGATATCGTTCAGCCACACAACAATGCCAAAGTGGCTTGGAGCTTGGTCAAGGGATTAAACCTGCGGTTGCGTGGATCTACCTGTGTAGCGATGGTATCCCAGGAGGACTTGGTGCAATTGTCTAAGAAGAAATTTTGTGACAGATGGGCACAATGCCACAGCACTGGTGACAGCTTCGACCGTTGGCTTGATTTGTCACAAATGGAGACGTTCCAGGATGAGATAGTCAAGCATTTTGGATTGTCGATTCTTCCGTTTTGATAATAGGAGGGATTATGAGAGCGTTGCAGTTAGCAAAACGATGTGGTATTAAATTTACACGCGATTATTCCACCAGGAATCCGGCGTGGGATGCTGACTTTAAAGAAGGCCACCCGCGTGACTTCTTTATTGACTACTGGACCGAAGACGGTAAGGCTAGGCTGTATGGCCCCACTCCGGAGTTTTGCGACAGCCTGTTATTCATCACCACGCTCGACCTCGACAGCATGGAGCATTCTGTGAAACTCGTTGAGACGTTCAAGGACTTACACCAGACCAAATGTTACGATCACGAATTGCACCGGTTCGAAGTTCTTGCCGGTTCGTTGAATGAGTTCGCCTTTGCCAGTGCTGGCGCGCCGAAGCGTGTCACAAAGGGGATTTATTCTGTCAACGGTACGATCGACCACACTAAGATGGGCAATCCTCGTTATGATACTTTTTGGAATTATGATCGCGCTATCTACCAAGGTGACATGAAATTTGGCGTGGTACTCCACCAGGGCCGCAGATATATCCCGTTTGTCGGTGTTGACAAGATTTATCTGATGTCTGTGAAGAGGGTGAAGAACTTGACCTTGGAAGATGAAAATAATGTTCGTTCAAGGTCTGCTGATTTTCATTCTGTCAGGACTTGGAATGATTTTGGCGCGTATTGAGATTTGCCACATGGTCGAGGGCCGTCAACTGCAAGGAGGTGTGAAATGGTCCGTCGATTGTTTGTCCTGTCAGTTCCGTTTCTAGTGGGTTGCTGCATCAGCCATAGGCACACGTGCACGAAACCCAAGTTCAAAACCGAGAGTGGGATCAACGCCAAGTTTGATCCTTACAATGAGAATAAGCCGATCCAGGGTATTGAGGTTGGCTGGAAGTTCATCAGAGAGTGGTGATTTTAGAGACCGGTTGAGGATGACACAGGGATATTGAGGCAATTGCCTCTTTTCTTTTCACCCAGAGGGAGATAGTCAGATGGCTAAGATTTCGACGATTAAGAACTCCGTGATGCTCTGCAAGAAGTCCAATGTCACCGCCTACATTTGGGGCCACCGTGGCTTGGGCAAGTCCAGCCTGGTCAAGCAGCTCTGCGAAGAGAACGACATGGGCTTCATTGACTTCCGCGCCTCCCAGATCGAGGCTTCCGATCTGCGCGGTCTGCCCGACCGTGTGAATGGCCGGACGGTCTACCTCCCCCCAGCGGACATGCCGACCGCCGACCTCAGCGATGAGGATGCCCGTCGCCTGCTCGACAGTGGCGCGAACCCGCACGAGATCGCTCCCCGTCGCCAGCGTGGTATCCTCTTCCTTGACGAAGTGAACCGCGCCCAAGACGACGTGCTTCAGGGCGTGTTCCAGCTGGTCCTCGACCGCCGGATCGGTCAGTACGCTCTGCCGGAAGGCTGGAGCGTGGTGTGTGCTGGCAACTTCATGGAGGGCTACCAGGTGTCGGGCTTCAATGACCCCGCCTTCCTGAATCGCTTCTGCCACCTGATTCTGTCTGCTGGTGAGGCCAGCTTCCCGGAATGGGTCGAGTACATGAGCGACGGCTCTGATGTTGAGAAGCACAAGGTGGTCGAGTTCACCAGCTCCGACCTGAAGTACCTCGACGGCCAGGTCGAAGGTGAGCTGGGCTTCTCGATCCAGCCCTCGCGCCGGTCTTGGGAGATGGTGTCCCGTGTGCTCGTTTCCTCTAGGGAAACGGGTGTGGATGACGAGACCAAGCTGGAGGTGATCTCTGGCCTCGTCGGGCGCGAAGTGGCGATCGCCTTCAGCAAGTACGACTGCCCCATCAAGCCGTCGATGCTGGTGGCTGACGGGGTCAAGAAGCACGAGAAGGAGATCGGCAAGCTGACCCGCATGCAGACGGTGGGTGTCACCTTCGGTCTGCTGTCCCACGTCAAGGACAGCGTGGACGAGCAGAAGACCGCCGACCTGCTGCTCGACTTCGCCGAGGTCATGCTGACCAAGAACGTCCGTGACCACGACCTCGTCACCGGCTTCCTCCGCAACTGCGTGAAGCACAGCAAGATCGTGGACAAAAAGGAGAGTAATCTGGCGGTTGCTGCCCTGACCAACGTGCACTTGGCCAAGGCCCTGGCCAGCACACAGAAGAAATCCAAGGCCGGTTTCATCGGCTACCTCAACGCCCGACCCAACCTGCAGAAGCTGGTGCAGGACGTGGCTCGGGGTTCTTGATCCTCTGGGTGAGGAAGTGGGCTGGGGGTGGTGCGTCGCCATCCTCGGCCCATTTTGCTTATACCTCACTCCTGACACAAAATTCCGGAAACGATCCCACCCCTGGAGGTTACCATGAGCGAAGCATCCGATAATCTGATGAAGGCGCGCTGCCGGTTGATGATCCGTGAACCGTTCTACGGCTCCATCGCCATGGATATGACCTGGCGCGAAGACAAGATGGAATACAAAGACGTGCCAGAAGAAGCCAAGACCATGGGTGTCAGGCTCACCAACACCGGAGCTGAGTGCATCTACTACAAGCCATTCGTCGAACGCCTCAGCGTCGAAGAGCTCTACACGGTCGTGCAGCACGAAATCGAACACCTCGTGCGACTGCACTGCCTACGGCGCGACCACCGCAACCACGAGCTCTTCAACGTGGCTTGCGACATGAGCATCCACGGCCACCAGAGCAGCCCGAAAATCGGCTACACCGAATTCGGCAAAAAACCGGTCTTCCCGATGGCAGACCAGCTCTGCTGGGTCCCAGAGAACGAAGATCCGAATCTCACCGCCGAAGAATACTACAAGCGGATGATGCAAAAGCTCCCCAAGCTGAAGTGCACCTGCGGAAGCAACAGCGACGGCAAGGGCCAAGACCAAGGAGCCATCAGCCAAGGTCCAGGCAAGGGCCAAGGCCAAAACGACCAGAACAAAGGCCAAGGCAAAAAGGACAAGAAAGGCAAAAAAGACGGTGACGGGAATGGCAACGGTGGCGACTGCCCCATCCACAGTGGCAAGCTCCTCGACAGCCATTGGGTCTGGGATACCAGCGAGACCAGCGAAGACGAAGCCAGGCAAATCGTCAACAGCATGGTCCAAAACGCCATCAGCAAGAACCAAGGCAGCATCCCAGGCCACCTGCTGGATGCTGTACAAGCCCTTGGCAAGCCCGTGGTCCGTTGGCGCGAATTGCTACGCCGATACCTTGGCCAGCACGTCGGCAACCGCCGACCCACCCTCGCCCGACGCAACCGCCGAAACGACACCTTCGGCGTGAAAGGAGTCAGCCACCACGCAGCAGCCACGGTCAACGTGATCGTCGATACGAGCGGAAGCATCGGCCAAGAAGAGCTTGGCAAGTTCTTCGCAGAAATCGACGCTATCGCCAGCAGGGCCAAGACAAGCGTCCTGCAATGGGACCACGACTTCCAGGGATACAGCGTCTATCGCCGTGGTAACTGGAAGAAATTCAAAGTAAACGGTCGTGGTGGGACCGATATGGCAGCACCCTACAAGTGGCTCGAAGACAATGGCAAGATAGCAGATGTGCAAGTCATGCTGACAGACGGCCATTGCAACTGGGCAGAAAGCAAGGGTTACCCCGTCATCACCTGCATCACCACCAATCAAGAAGGGCCAGACTGGGGACACGTGGTCCGGCTCGTCTAATCCCTCAAGTCCCCCAGGCAGACAATGCCTGGGGGCAATCATATCCATTTTCAACAACCACCAGAACTGCCAAAGAAAAACGGAGCAACAATCACACGAGACAACTGCCATGAACATCTTCGTCCTGAGCAGAAACACCAAACAATGTGCAAAATGGCACTGCGACAAACACATCACCAAAATGCCACTAGAAGCAGCTCAACTCCTCTGCACCGCGATAAACGTCCACGGCGGTCAATCAAGGTACAAGACAGCACACCGCAACCACCCATGCGCAATTTGGGCCAGGGCAACGCGCGCCAACTTCCTGTGGCTGGCCGAGTTAGCCTACGAGCTTTGTGCTGAGTACACGGCGCGCTTTGGCAGGACACACGCATGCGAACAAGTGATTGATGATTGCGTCTTGAAGGCGGACACGATACCGACCGGTGATCTTACCCCCTTCGCCCAGGCAATGCCAGATGAGTACAAGCACCACGACGTGACCGTCGCCTACAGGAATTACTACCTTGGTGCGAAGACCGACATCGCCGACTGGAAGTATTGTTCCGCGCCGGCCTGGTGGCCAGTTTTGGAAGAGGCAAATTCCTGACATACCTTGCTGGAGGGCAACGTGAAGAACCGCATGGAAGACACAGTCAGCGATATGGTAAGCGCCATCCACCCACACCTAAGGGCCATAAACGCGCGCCCGATACCGCATGCGAGCCTAGGCATCGCTCCCACTGAAGTGTGGGGAGTGCAGTTGACAGACGAGGCCATCGATGAACTATTCATTGATAATAATGCCAAGACATTCGTGCGGATGATGGAGCAGATTGTTCTAAATGATCTAACGTTTCGCCTAGACGACCCGTTGTGGTACAAGGTTATTTCTGATGACGGTGTAAGGCCTTCAGAGGATCTTCTGTCGAGGATCAATAAGCTGATTGGCCAGGTGGCTTGGCTCTTGGGGGATAAAAATGCCGACTAAATCTAAAAACGGATTCTGGTCTTCGCTGTCCAGTTTTTTGATGCCGATAACTACTCCCACGGAGTACTTGCCGCACTTGCATCAAGCAGCCATCTTCTTGGAACGGCAGGAGAGGATGGAACGCCAGAACATGATCATCATAGAGCTGCTGAAGCAAATCAGAGACAGATTGTGATGGAAAGCCTCGCGCTCACTGTTAGTATCATTCTGGTAGTCGTCCTGGTCATCGGATTTTCTCTGGGAGGATTCATTGCCACAAAAACGCGTCCTTTCCTTTGGACTGAGCGTGTTGGCCTTCTCATCTTGTGGGGTGTACCATTTGGTGTGTTGGGCTTCATTAACAGTGCATTGTTGATTTGGGCTTTGATCGGTTATCTTGGTGGATCCCTGGTGTTCTGGAGAAAATGGTTATGAGCACTGCTACTCTCGATAAACCCGTTTTGCGCGACCCCAATCACTCTTATGTCGGCCAGCAGGTCCTGCGCCAGCTTGGCACGCCTCCGCTTTACAGCCACACCGTGGTCAAGGAACTGTGGCGCGACGGTTCCGGTGACGACGTGCGGATTTTCTACCGCGTTAACATTTACGCTTTCACTGGTGAGCCTGGTATGGTTCCGCGAATGAAGATGTCTGACAGTTTGTTTGTCCGGTGCGGTGGTGATAATCGCGTGGCCGGTGTGGAGAAGAAGTATTAGGAGCCGTTAGAGGCGCGGGCTATCGTCGAAGATAAGATAACTTCGCGAGGGCCTGGCCATGACGACTTGGAGCATTAAGGTAACTGACCATCCAGAGATCTATCTGGTGGTGGCCGAGTCTAAGAAAGATGCGATCTCTTACCTGGAGGCGTACCTTGCTGAAAACTTGAACATCAGCAATGTCTCAGAGATGGACGATGGCACCATCATCGCGCTAGACGCTCTTGATGCTGAGGATGACGAGGACGAGGACGAAGACGATGAAGAGGAGGGGTGGAAGAATGGTGATCCACCTCTCCTCTATGGTGAGGCCGTCGTAAACGTCGATGAAGAAGATGAAGATGAAGAAGATGAGGACGATGAAGACGAGGACTGGGACGAGGACGAAGACGAGGACGACGACTACTTCGACCTAGGAGACGATGAGGACGACGACGAGGAAGAAGACGACGAGGAAGACTAAAAACGAAAGAGGGGTGGAGAGAATTCTCTCCACCCCTCAAGGCTTTCCTGGCTGGAAAAAGAATTAGCGGTCAGTAGGAACGCCAACATCCAAGCCGAGATTCACGGCAGCAGAGGCCTTCACCTCAACCTCAAGCACAGCGGTAACCTCGGTCACACCTTCGCCGAGATCCGCGTCAGCCACCACAGACACCTGCGCGGTGCCCAATTTACCGGTCGTAACAGCCTCACAGGACAGACCGTCCTCAGAGACCACCAGGGACAAAACGGACTCGTCGCTGGTGCTCCACTTGGGCGCGCCATCGACACTCGCGGGGTTACCAGCCTTGCTGACAGGATTCACCTTCAAGGCAACCTTCTGGACGTCCGTCAACACGAGAGTAGCCATCGAACACCTCCTAGGGGACAATGCCCCACATTATCTTTCAGTAACAGGACCGATCGTGAAATCCAACGTATTTTCGCCCTCAACGCGCTTCAATACGGCCTTGTAGCGCACGAAGAAGATCAGCCAGGGCTGCTCAATCCACTTCTCTAGCTCGTATCGCCGCCGATACTGATTGACTCTTTTGCGCAGGTACACCCTGCTTAGAGACGACAGGATCAGGTACTCCGCCATCTTCGTCTTCCTCCTCTAATAGCTCATCCCTCAGTATTTCGACCTCTTTCGGACCAATGATCCTGAGGACCGCCATCCTGGTCCCGCGTACCTGTTCAAGGATAACCCTGAGTTCCACGTCACCGAAAAACGCGGTAAATCCCTCTCCAACCTTCCTTGACAACTTCAAGCCCTTCATGGGTCTCTCCTTATAAACGAACGACCCCAGGAGGGCTATCTCCTGGGGCCTTCAAGATTGATATCAAACCATCACGCATCATCTTCCTCGATGAAGGAGAAGAACTCGCACGGCAAACTCGGAAGGATGACCGCCGGACTCGTGCCCTTGAAGATGACCACATCGGCCACCTCAACCCCGCACTTCTCACCGTCGATGGTCTTCTCCTCTGAACGGCTACGGACGGCAGCGGTGAACACCTTTCCCTTGTGCCACTGCTTAGCCTTCCGCTCCCCGTTGACCAGGACGTCGAACTGAATCGTGTTATTCAACCGTACCCGATGTTTGCGCGGTGCCATCTCGACCCCCCTTTTATCTATTTCCCGAACTCCCAAAGCCTCGTCACGATCCTGTGGCAATTATAACGGTAGTCCAAAATCGATGGGCAAAAGATATGTTAACCAGGGGAGGGCAGGCCATGTTAGCACTTCCAGACGTACGGCAGCGTTTCGACTACGACTGCGGTGCGGCTGCCACCAAAACAGTGCTCAGCTACTACGGCCTGAAAACCAACACCTATGTCCTGGCACCCCTAGCCACCAACCCAATCGACGGGACCGACCCGCGCGCCATCGAAGCCACCCTCCGACGCTCCGGACTAAAAGTCATAAGCGGAGAAATGGACCTCGACGACCTCAAACACCACACAAAACTCGGCAGACCAATCATCTGCCTGATCCAATTAGAAAACGTCGGACACTACGTCGTGGTAGGCAGCGTAAAATTTAGCCAAGTCCACTTCAACGACCCGACCAACGGACCAACCAAAAACAACCTCATCAAATTCAAAGACCGCTGGAAGGACGTCGACCGACTCAACACCACCTACCACCAATTCGGCATCGCCGCCTGGCGTCAAAGCTGAGGATCAAACACAAACCGATCCTTCAACGCCTTCACAAAATAACTATGGGAGATCCTCCTACGCTTCACGTAGCCAGGCTCACCCCAGAAACAATAAACATTAGCCCTGTAATGATTCGTCCAAAGACGCCTCACAACGATATGAGAAAACCGTTCCGGAACACCAAGTCCAGCTAGGATCTCGCGCTCAATCTGACGCTTGTTACTCTTAACCGGTGCCATCGCCACCTCCCGTGGCGATGACCTTAGATCACCACCACTTCCACCAGGGTTTCTTACTCATCCCAATATCCGGTGCCAAGCGCGCCTTAACCGCCTCGACAGCCGCCTCCATCACTTCCTCAGATCCAATAAATATTCTTACTTTATCTTCTACCATCTTAACAACCAAGCTGTCAAGCTTCACCGCTAATTGAGACGTTTCTTGACGTATCTCGGATTTAGCAGCCTCCACCGACTCATCCACCGACCGCTCAAACTGACCCTTCAACTCAGCAAAAGAACTATAAATCTCAGCAGTCACATCCGACACAACCTCAGACGTATCCACCTTAATCTGATGGCGCATATCACACCCCCCGAAAAGTAAAAAGCTTCCGATTCTTAAATACCACCGCCGCCATCTCAGTCAGCTTACCAGCATACTCCTCATCATGATACTCACAAATACCATGCACAAACTCATGCAACGCAGTCATCAACAACAAACTATCCTCACGAGCAGAAAACCGATTCTTCAAACTCCGACTATTACTATTCTTCTGCTTCACGATCTTCACCGGATTAATGTAATACACCACACCGCGCTCAGAGCAAGCCTCATAAAGAGCCTCAGCATCCTCACTAAACACAAACCCCACAGAAAACCGCGTGTTCCGCTTAAACAACCGATGTAACTGCACCAGATAAAAAGCCCACTTCTTCACCAGCCGGCGCGAATAGGAGCTCATCTCATCCTTGGGACGGTACCTGGGCGGAATGCTCATGCCCACCTCATTCCGCAAGTAAAAATCCTCCACCAGGCAAGACCGGACCATCCGCCAATTAGTAGACTTGCCACTAGAATCCAACTCGACTCGGCCAGAATCCGACTCCTCCTCCGACTCAACCGACTCAGGCTCAACCAGGCTAGCCAAGAAATCATCCCCCGCCAACGCGGAGACCAGACTCGCCTGAGCACCCTTCAGAACCTCGCCACCAAGCTTCTCACCAATATAGTGAATAATAGTGGTCTCTGGCTGACGCAAGGCGGACTTCTTATCGACCACCAGCTGCTGGATGAAACCATTGAGCTCGTTCTGGAACTTGTACTGCAAACCATCACGGTTCGCAGTGAGAACCTCGGTGCTCGGCTTGGTCAGCTCGACAATCACCCCCTTCTTAGAATTATGGTAATTGTAGAACATCGGTACGCCGTTGGCACGCACCACCAGCAGGTCATCAAAGGACTTTGTGACATGGACAGTGGCGAAGGACAGCGCGCGGCGCGCCTTGTTCTTATTCAGGTCGATGCGAAGCTCCTCACCATTCAGAAAGACGCGGAGCCCGTTCTTACCCTGCATGAACCGGCAGAACCGCTTGATCTCGCGGTCGACGACGTCCTTGGTGAGATTGAGAATGACTGAGGTACGAACACCGTTCAGGTGCTGGGTCTCACCCTCTTTCATCTCGAACTCGCCACCGCTGCCGTAGATGAAAATATCGCCAGTGTGGATGGTGTAACTGGGGTGCGCATAGCAGATCACGGTCTTGGCCATACCGAAACCGCCGATGCTGTTGCCGGTATCTTTGGTACTGCCACCAAGACAGAGAAACTTGTTGAGCAGGGTCTCGCGGTCCATGGGGGGACCGTCATTTTCACAGACCGCCTGGCAGGTTTCGCCGTTGTCGAACGTGCTGAAGCGGATGTTCTTGGAGCCAGCGTCAACTCCATTTTGGACCAACTCGCGGACCCAGGCCCACTTCCAGCTGCTGTAATCCCTGAGGCCCTTGGCGAAGAAATCAGGTCCGATTTTCACTTGCATCTGCATCGCGTGTCTCCTTGACGGTGAATTGCCCTCTTCATTGTGGCAATAAGTGGTTCTTAATAAAATGGACCCCCCAGGTGTCCGGCCCGGGGGGTCCTTCCAGCCATCACCGACCAGGCTCAGTTGATCTCAGCCTTCCGGATCCAACCGCTGGCTTGACGGGCAATCAGCTTCACATGCCCGATGTTCATGGTGAACTCGCGTTGGCCGCGTGTCCGCCTGACCGTGAAGCAAAGCCTGTCGTAGGTTGCTTTACCGCGCTCAGTGCAGTAATCAAGGACGGTCTCCATGACCTGTGGCAGGTCGAACTCGACGACCTGCACGCCCTGGGTGTGGAACAGAACGCAAGCCAACGTGGCTTGCTCGACCCCGTTGTCATTTCGCACGTCGAAGGGGACGAGCGAATCGAACGAGAAATTGACCCGATAAGCCCCGTACTGGCTCGTGGGCTTCTTCTTCCGCCCGCGCGCTGGGCCAGAAGCAACGTTTGCCGGGACCCAAAGGACCACCCGGCTCTTGGCCACATTAGCCACATCGACACCAGCAGCCTTGGACAAGCGAACCAACTTCGCACCGTTGTCATGCTGCTTCAGCGCTGCCTGCGCCACCTTCGTCATCGAGCTCAAAGCTCACCTCCTGACAATTAATGGGATTATCTCCAAACCCCAAACACGTGTGACAACAGCCTCGACACTTCAAAATGACTCATTTAAACCGACGACGCAACGCGGAATAGGCACGGCCATTGATCACCAGCAGCTCAGCCAACTTCTCCGGTGGAACACGCTGAATCTTCTTAGCAAGCTCCAAGGAATCATCATAAACCTGATCATAGACATGCTTTCTGCTATCGACATACCGCGCCACCAATTGCTTTAGCCCAGCAAGCGTGGTTGGGGTGATAGCTTGCCAGGAGTGAGTAATATCCGCGGAGTACCTGTATGTCGCACGCGAACGCGTGATAGTGGCGCGAACCCTGTCAGTCAAGCAGGTCGGACTCGACACCGCGATATACAACTGGTAAGTCGACGATACCGGAATAGGGCTCTGCAACAACCTCTCCGACTGCCAGCTGTTGCTGGCGAACCACATTTTCAACTTGAATTCCGGCCAGGTCTTGAGAGCCCTCTTCCACTCGCCGGCCAAGAAACTAAACAAGTCGAGCAATTCCTTGTAGATGAAGACCCCATCCACAGAAAAGGTCTGCTTCACCTTCTCCAGGCAATCTGGGTCAGCCAAGTCAATGCGGATGCTAAAGACATTCTGGAGGTCGTCGACCCTCTTGAAACCATCTGGGCAGATAGCACCGAAGACCTGGTCACCAGCCCTCCTGTTCTCTGTCAACAGCCGGAACTGCAACGCGGGATCAAGGGTCTTCACGAACTCAGTCGCAGCTTGGATTTCTTTTGTCCGCTTGAACTTGCCGAACATTTTATTCTCCTAATGGTGAGGGGTGATAATGAACTGTGGCGACCAGGGCGCGCCACCAAAATGAATTACCTTGGTGCTTGGTCGAGAAAATACCTCACCTTCAAGAACACGACAGCATCATCGCTACAAAACTCGTACAGTTTGTTGAAAATAGCCAACGAGTCCCCGCTACAATTATTGGCACTAATCTTTGCACCGACCACAGGCAATACCGCACCCTTGGATGCATTAGAAGTCAGGCTAGGCTCGTAGTACGGTTGGATCAGTATTGGCCGGTCAAGCGTCGAACCATTGTCTATGTGCCTCACTCCAATCTGCCTGTGTGGCACACCAGACTCGGTGATTCTCTTAAGGCCGACCAAACACTCCTGAGTCCTGTGTTTGTCGTTTTCAATTGCCTTTAAGGCTGCCAGGAGTGCAGGAGCCTTACTCGGCCTGGGACTCCTCTGGCCATAAAAATAACCGCGCAGGGAATTAAGGTTAACAGTGAAGCCAGATAAAGCCAGCTTTGCGTGTAACATGGGGATGGTCATGTTACTTTTCCTAGCTATGCGCACCAATTCATCAGATACTGTAGTCAAGAGGAGCTCCTTTCCACAGCCACCTTCATAATGATTGCATCATCACCGCAGAACGCGAAAATCCGGTCAAAAAGTGAAACATTGTCGCAACGACTGCGGAAGATCATATTGCCATTAACTCGCAGTCTGTCGCTAGTGAAGGTTGAATTGGCTCTAGAGTCCGTTCGCAAGAGCGGCCTAATCCAAAACTTCTCACCGGGAACCAGACTGCGGTCTAGACCTTTCACGACCAGGCTCAAACTAGAGTCGCGCTTGCACCTTAATTCCACCAATTGGTGTTCATCACTCGCTTCAGAGGCAATTGATCGATCGTTAATCGTGGCAATGATTTTGGCCAGCGTATGAGGCCTGGGATTCCGTTTTTTGTAGACCCAAGACTTGAGCGTATTTCGGCTCACTTGCAAGCCGGATATCAAGAGCTTCGAGTGCAATTTTGGCACCGTAAGCTTCTTTTCGCGCATCAAAGCAATTAGCTCTGTCATCGGCGACCTCCTTCATCGTTATGGCAGGCATGGCGCGCCGATAAAGTGAGACCCCTCCCCCAGGGGGGGGAGGGGCTAGGGCGGACCACCAACCAGACTCAGCTGGCAGCAATCGCCAACCGAGCCTTGTCAACATGGAAGTCAGCAAACTCGCTGAACTTCTCCTTGGTGCCCTCCATGTCGTACTCGCCAGAAATCAACTGGCCGACCCACGCCTGCAGCGAACGAGCTGCCTCAGGATTGGCGTGATGCGTCGCCACCTCGGTGGCGAAATTCAACGCATCATAAACGGTGCACTTCGTCGGCAGGGTCCGCTGACGCTTCACAGTCAGCGAATCCAAATTGCTAATCCCGTATGTCAGGGCCACATCACCAGTCATCTTGTGGAAAGCAGACAAAATCGGCAACTCCTCAGTCACCGAATTTTCCACATTCGACTTCCACTTGTCGGTCAGCACCGACTTACCACCCGTGATGCCACCCTGGTTGGCAACACGAGCAATCGTCCGGTAGAGCTGAGCGGTCTCGTAGACAGAGGCCCAGCTGCTGGTAGCCGACTCAAACCGCTGACGGATGGCAGCGAAGCCCTCCTCATTATTGAAGCCCTCCATCGCCTTCGTCAGGGCAAACACACCACTCTCACCCTTGCCGACCGCCACCTGCGACCGGAAGGCCTTGGTCATGCCAATCGCGCCATTGGAGCAGATCTGACGCAGGAGCATCAGATAGATGTTGGGATTGCCATAACCATCGACCGGAGTCTGCAGCGAGAAGCGATTGCAGAACGAATCGCCAGAGATGCTGAACTCCCCACCGTCAATGCGCGGTGCATGGACGGAGCTAATGATGCCATTGGCGTATTGCACCTGATCACCACCGAAATCCTTGACCAGCCCGACCAGCTCATCGTACTTGAGCAGGGGACGGTCAACACCGGTAGCTGCCAGGGCGGTGCGACGGGTGGTCTGGCCTTTCTTCGTGTCGATCACACGACTCTCGACGCAGACACGGACCTTGTCGCTGCCGTTACGCTCTGCGATGCGGTTGAACACCTCGCCGTAGTCGAAGTATTTGAAGAACTGGTTGTTGAACCCGTACTTGGCGAAAATGGAAGTCCAGAACCGTGCACTGGGATTCACATCGTCGCCGTCAAGGCTGACGGCATTCACCTTGTGCTTGCCCGTCTTAGTAACCTCAGCGCGGACCACGAGGTCCTTGAGGCTGACGTTACGGTACTCAAAGCTGCAATTGTCGCTCATCTCATCATCTCCTAATGACACCATCCTCAGCAGCACCGCGCCGCCTTCAGACTATTGTGTCAACCATTAACCTTCCATAAAATGAATACTGGGGATTATCGACTAATTCCCCCCATTATCAAGCCGACGCCGGCTCCTCTTCTCCATCTGCTTCCTCAAGAACTGCGGAAGCACCACCACAGATGTCGCAATGGCCATCCTGGCAGCATCATTGATATCATCCAATTCAGGATTGATAGTCAAAGACTTCCAGGAGTCATTCTCCCACAGATACTGAAAGCGCGCGTGGGCAACCCGCAAGAACGGGTATTTCGTCAGCTTGCTCTGCACAATCTGCTTAATCGGCAGGTCCTTGTGCCGACGCAACACCCGACCAGCCATCTGCATCGTCGGACCACGAGACCCATCCCTCACCCACACCGTCTTTAAATCAGGGCAATCAAACCCCTCAGTCAGCTTCATGCAATTCACAAGCACCTGCAACCGGCCGTCAGCAAAAGCCTCAGCCTGGCTATCGACATCACTACTTCCAGTAACCACATCAGACCGGACACCAGCATCAAGTAGCAGCCGATTCAGCCGGTAGCATTGCTCCAAGTCAAGAAAATAGAAGATCGACTTGCCCCACCTCTCCACATCAGCCAAGAAGTGCTGTGCTACCGTGTCCACAGTCCAATCTGGTATCGTGAAATGGTCAAACGTGCTAAGATATCCATCAGATATCAGGCGATGGATGCCGGCATCCTTAATCACTTTCTCGAAGCACAGCTTTAGATCGTCACAGCGGAATGGTGTGGCAGATAGCCCGAGCACGTATTCGGGACGCAGAGCACAATGGATGTTGGCCATCGACCCAGCAGCGTCGTGGTGACCTTCGTCACTAACGACCAAGAGGGGCTTGCTACGGTCGAAGAGTTGTGCCGGACTCTTGCAGAACATGGAGACGAATTGGATGTTCTTCACGCCAATCGCCTTGCTGATGTTCTCCCGCTCTGCCTGGCCGAGCAGATTTCTGCGCATGGCTACCCAGGCCACTTGTAGATCTGGCACTTCCTCCTGCAGACCCCTGGCAGTCATGAGGCCCATGCTGGTCTTGCCGGACCCTGTGGGGGATTCAATGAGGATGCTGTTGGCGGCGCGCTCGACATGGCCGTTGCGGTTGGTGTGCCTGCCCCTGTACATGTCGACTGCTTGCTGGACGATTCGCTTTTGGTATGGTCTCGGCTCTAGCTTTGTGCTGGCGACGATTTTCTCAAAGTCAAACATTCTGGACTCCTGTCTTCAATCCCCAGTATTCCCAAACACCCTCGTTTGGGCATATAGTATTGTGGCACCTCGGCGCGGTGGCTAAAAGGCTCAGTCATCCTTGTCTCCTTCAGCATATACTTCCTGGTCATCGCCAAGGTCTTCTTCTGCGATCACTTCAACACAGCCATCGTTATATTCAATGCTGGCTTCATCCGGCTCTTCCATCCAGTTGACTTCTTCTTCCGAATCTATCCACATATCATCATCAAAACTGGCTGCTAGTTTTTGTGCACTTTCTTCATCCTTGGCTTTCACATATATGGTTTGTTCAGTGCTGCATTCAGCCATGCGTGTGTAACACTTATGCCGAACCACCCGATAAACTTTAGTGCCAATGCCAAGTTTCGATGGTATTTCGAAATCACACTTTGGATTATTCCAATCTATCGTATTCTTATACCAAGTAATCATACTTTCTGGAACGTCATTATCAACGATAAATTTCTCAAGTTCAGGCCAACGCAAACCACCAAAGCGCGGTTCAATATACTTCCATAAAACTTCACCCAATTTATCGCCCAACGAATCGACCAACGCGGAATCCATAAACAATACGGCTTCAAATTCTTCCCAACGTGTACCTGGGAAAAATTTTTTAGCATATTTAAATAGTAATTTCATATCCCGCTCGCCTAACAAATGGGCCTCAAGCGAAGCATTGCGCTCAGACATAAGACCTATAATGCACTTAATCTGCTCGCGCTCCAGACCATCCAAATTCACAAAAATGTTCATCGTCAAGCTCCAGTGATCGAGAATTGACCGAATATCTGTGACAACCAGGCACGGTGACTAAAATCACCTAATCGCGCCCAGTCCACCAAGGTGGTTCCTTCCTGCGCAAATCATCCAGGGTCAACCGCAACTCCGCAATCAGATAATCATGGTTATCAAAGTGGCAACCGACACCCTTCATGACAGGGTCACTCCCAGTGCCCATATCATTAGCCAGCAACTCGGTAGTCAGCACTATGTGGTGCTGCTTCCTCGTAAAACGATAATAAGCATAGATAATATCTTCCTCATTATCGTAAGCCATACCGCGGTATGATGATGTCATCTTTCTACCTGGGAGACCAGGCCACAATTCATCACCATCGTCCATATCCCAGCACCTACCTGGGAATGCTTCTTCCAGCGCGTCTACGACGTATTGCTTGTAGCCTTCCTTGACCGAATCTTTCTTCTTTTTCATGTGCCCCTCTGAAGTTAGGAGTTATCAATCATCATAATCTAAAGCGGGATCAGTAGCATAAATCTTGATATAATCTGACCGCACACTACCATTGAAATAGTCGGCAACGCATTTCGGCACTGGTAAGTCAGCTTCCGGCGATGCCCAATCAATACCGTTCACATAATGGCTGATCATGCTGTAATAATCGCCAAGATTTTTCTGGTAGCGTTCGACATCATCGCAGAAATCATCTAACGTTCTTTCATATTCGATCCATCGGCCATGTACTCGCCCGTCAGAATACGACAGCAACAAACTATGCCAATCACCAGAGCGGAATTCCAACTCGCAATTAGTCCAGGCAGTCTTGATACCTGCCAATAAGAGATCCTCAATTGGCTTTTGCCGTAACCCAGCAGGCATACGGTCGATTATCTCCGCGAACTCCTGCGGTTCATCTACAAACGCAGTGTCCAATATAACAGTCACATTGGCCATGACACCACTCCTGGCGAGGAAATCCCCAGCATACTGTGCCAACAAGTGCACGGTAATAAAATGCCTCAGCGGCAACAGAGCGCGCCTAGATAGTACCAGCCTTCATCCAGCGTTTCATACGCTTCGCCAAGAAATCGTTGATAGGTCCAGTATCAGGCCTAGACCAATCAACTAAATCACAATATTTCTTGAATGCTACCGAATATTCAGGATTTCTCTCAAAGAATCGCTCAAATGCCAAACTACGCCGCCCTCGCAGCACGCGTTTAGCGTAGGAGATTATTGCTTCACGATCACCACCCCATGCCAATATGTTCTCGAGTTCATTCCAACAAAATTGATGGTTTTCAGCATATTCTATCAGCTCGTCCTTGTCATCAAACCAGCGGTCACTACCTTTGTGGTTCATGAAGTTTTCAAATTCAGACCATCTGCCACGAATTACTCTGATCGAATATTGGACCAATGAAAATATAGACAGATTACCATCGAGTATCTTCTTCTCGATTGCCGGCACTCGACCTCTAACATATCTCAACGCATAATTGAGCAAGCAATCACTATTTAATACAGTTTCAACCTCTTCCCATCGTTTCTTGACGCACGAGTCGATATAAGAAAGAAGAAGACGCTGCTGTATTCCATTACCAAGCATAGCAGGCTCAGCCTCTGGCCACCTGAATCCAAGCTTGGTCGCGTACCTAGCAGCGTCGGCAGGTCTTTTAATAATCCTCGGTTCTATCTCTGGCCACCGCTCTTGAATATCAAGCTCAATCATTTCAGCCTCCTGGCGAGAAAATCCCCAGCATACTGTGCCAACAAAGACCCACCAATAAAATGGCCAGGATATGGCAACACCCCGCCAGCCAAGCCAGCGGGGCGCGCCAAACAACCATCACGGCTTAATGTAACGAACAGCACACGAACCAATGAACTGCAAAAACTGCTTCAAACGAGTCGTGTCCTTCCCCACATGCCCAACAGCATTCTCAAGGACCCCCGGACGAAGCGTCCGCTTCGTGCTCACATCCAGAAGCTCATCAGCCTGGTCCTCCGTCAGCACACCAGCCGACAGCAACTCCGCACGACAAGCCTCAAGATGCTTCGACAAAGCATCCATCACACCAGGGATACCAAGGATCACACGGCTGAAAGCAAACCGGCTCTCCTCATAAACCAAATCAGCCACCTTGTCCTCACCCAGCAACTCAACCAGATCCGCCTCCTGCTGCTCAGACAACCCGTACTGGCCAGAGCGATCCTGGAACACGAAATTCACAGACTGGCCAGAATCCGGATTCACCAACAGCATCGGAGAATCCGGGGTCTTCTCCGCACGGACAAAATCCGACACAAAAAGCTCGTCCGCCTTCTTCAGAAGGGCAGCCTTCAGAAGAGCCTGACGGGTCTCAAGAGCCTTACGCTCCGCCTCAGAGGCCACCAACTCATCCACCGCCTCACGCAGAGCACCCTCAGCCACAGCCCACTGCGTCGACTTCTTGGTCTTCGCAGGAGTAGCAGCAGCCTTAGCCTTAGCCTTAGAAAAAATCGACATTACCAGACCCTCCAAAAGGAACCACCAAGAAAAGGGGGAGGAACCGCCCTCCCCCCAACAATGTGGCAGGAACACCCCGCCACCCAAAATCAGCCAGCAACACCAACCGGAGCACTAACAACAGGCCCAGCCAGCAGCACACGGACACCATCCTCAACCGACTCCACATCCACACCCCCGCCGATCGTGTTCGAAGCCCTATCAAAGAACAGGACAAAGATCCCAGCATTATCAGCCACGACCGACCCCCACTCAGCCCCCGGCAGCTTCCGCGCCACGAGGCTCATGATAACCTTCCCCTTCTCAACATTAACCGAACCATGAGCCTCATGAGCCTCAAGGAGTTCAAGCAAGGACCCAGGCAGTTTCGTCAGATCGAGATTGAAACGCATCACTCAGCCCTCCACATCGTTGAAATCACCACCACTTTTTGGCAATCCATCTAGGTCACCCAAAATCGTGGCCTGGACTATCAGGGACATCGCCATCTCAGTCCCACTGATCTTGTCCCTGGTCAGCTTGGCCTCACAGGCCGCGCCAATCCGATCCA